>Ga0116231_10005373_pt1 | contig 25283 bp, 20 predicted proteins | sample S1TSphgellanicum_2_FD_89695 | JGI IMG/M metagenome (GOLD analysis project Ga0116231, IMG submission 89695) | Host-associated microbial communities from peat moss isolated from Minnesota, USA - S1T2_Fd - Sphagnum magellanicum MG | ecosystem: Host-associated > Plants > Peat moss > Unclassified... | reverse complement strand
GAGCTGCTCCAGCCTCCTGTATCAGCAAACTCCCAATTGCTCTGAACAAGCAAGTCCATAAGAGCAGCACCACTGGTGCTCAGTATGTGGCTCTGCAAAAGAAAATTGGACAAACAAAAGTCAAAAGATGCCAGTTTGGCTTTGCAACACATGGTTTTGGCCCAGCATTTTTGCACAGGATGCTGAGGCCGGTAAAAGGCACAGCAAAGCCTAACATTTGTTGTGATTTGCCAGATAGTTTGATTGGTCCAGGTGGGTTGCTATTAGTAGTCTCCCACCTATTGCAGTCCCACTTTTAGTTTTATGGGTGGGGTTGGAAAAAAGTAAATAATGATACTTGGATGTGAGAAATATGCCTGTGGAGTCACATACTGCGCACTGCTGGAGATGCTCTAAGCCTCTTAACACATGGCTAATACAAGTATGTGTGTGGCAGTGAGGCGGTTATCAGGAAAACGTGCAGGAGGAAATCCTCGTCTTAAGCGGAGTTTTCTCCTGAAGCTTGCTGTCGCTCTCCACTCATATGGGAGCTCAGCATCACGAACTGAGTATCTCATTGACAGAGCTGCTGAGTGTCTGAATGTTGAGACCAGCATAGCTGTGTTCCCTTCTCTGATCCTTCTCTCATTCCCCATGAGTGATGATCATGACCCAACCAGGTACCAGATACTTCTTTAGAGTGGGGCTCAGTTTCTCTGCTGTTATTATACTGAGAGAAGACTGATAAGAAGCCTTCATGCAAAATGGATAGAGGCCTTCAATTCTTCTCACTGTACATGTACCATCCAGCTAAATGATTTTGAGGTGTAGATGTGATTTCTCTTCGGACAATATGGCAACAGGGACAGGAAAGACATTCATGTGCTGACAGTGGATAGCCAACTTGATGTGGATAAGTTGGGGCGGACTGATCAACTTGCAAATAGAGTGGGCAAAGAAGGAGCCCCTGTGCTATTGGCATACTGGCGCCTGAAGGCCATAGCTAAATCACCCCCTGCATTTGGGATATGGTGGCGACTTTTCTGCTTTTCGTTATCTTCAGCCATGGCCTCTCTGCTCTTTTTCGATTGTACTCACACATGTTAAACAAGGATATACAGAATAAAATCACTAAAGTTTTTTTCTTATCCTGCAATATGGTTGTAACCTGCTGGCATTATATGTAATTTTTTCTAACAGCCAGATAGAACAGGTAGCCCATGCAGGTAGCTTCTTGTTAAGCTGCATAACTCGCCCAATGTTTTCTCTGCCAAGCTCAGAGGAGTGGCTGCACTTGGTCATCTGGGTTCATTGCTTTGGTGGCAGGGGGCCTGTGGGATGGTGCCTTCTCCTTCCTTCTTGGATGTGCTGTTGGGATTCTTGAACTGATTTCATCAAGGTCTCCCCTCTTTGCAAATGTTTTGGAGTTCAGCTCTGCATGTGTAGTCTCCTTTTTAGCAAGGGTACTTTCTGTGTATCTCAAAGACAAATTCAATGTTTGTTACTTCTCGATGGCACTATCAGCAGTTGTGCAGCTGCTCCCAGGTTTGCTGATTCTGAGTTTCTCACCTAATTGAGCTTTTCCATGCTGCTTCACTTTACTGATCTACATTACTGAGTATCACTACTGCTTACAAATGTGTCAAGCAGATGTATCTTATGCCAATCCAATGTCCCAAAACTTTTGGCTACCTCTCAGTCATGAACTCTCTTGTCATGTGCAGCAAACTGTTACTACAGAGTCACCAACCTTAGAAGTATCAAAACTGTAGTGCAAATTGCTGATGATGAGAGAGATGTGTGATTGTGCAGGAATGTCATTGACAGTGGGGGTGAGTGAGATGGTAGCAGAATCACATGTGACAGGGACTTCTCGTGTCATGTATGCCCTCTTTGCAGCACTGCAGCTGGGTTTTGGACTGGCAGTTGGAGAAGATATGATGTGGTGGGCCCCTAAGCCTAGCAAACAGGGATGTCCACCTCAGGATCTCCCCATTTGGACCAAAGGAATATGGTGAGCCTGGATGGAGCTAGATACCCAACCTGGTCATAGCCTGTCATTAAGGACAGATGTTTTCATGGGCTTCAGGATCCTGGAGCACATAGATAAACTTGTGGATATCCCTCTTGAAGTCCTGATTGCATAGCAAACACAGAGCAATGTTCAACCTTGCTGTGTGCCCTTACAAAATGCCTGTATTCTTAAATATACTTCAGAACCGTCTGCAGTGAAGTTTATGATTCTTGTCTAGTGAGAATTATTGATCCAGTTTTTTACGACAGGTTTGCTGGATTCACTTTCTCATCGAATGTACTTTTGAATGCTCGGCTTCAACAGTGGCCAGGCATGGTGCTGTCATCATTTGTGGGGTATGTAGTATCTCAAGTGTTCTCTTCTCACATTGATCAAGGCACCGGTGACTGTATTGCTGCCTTTGCTGTGGGTCTCACAGGTTTGTTCTACTCCCCATAAACCATCACCACAGTTCAATTTTGTTACAGAGTCCCAAAAGAGGCAAGAAACCACATATGAAGTGTTGAAGTAGGTATGGCTATAAATACATCCTTGAATTCCTGCAGTAATGAAGCAAGGTGAAGCAGGTGAAAAATTTGTCTGATCTTGATGCAGGGACTGCGTATTCGAATGTGACTGGGGATCTCCCACTAGTCATGGTTCTATCTGGCATTCTATTGCTAGTTCCTGGGGGAATTGGAGTGCGTGGGGTGGAAGCCATGCTCAAGGATGATGTTCTTTCAGGCATGGGGTTTGTTTTCAACATGTTGGTGGTTGGGCTGTCAATCACAATAGGTCTTTTGATGTCAAAACTTGTACTGCCCTCAGGTTTATTTGGAGCTGGCAGATTGTCATGGTACAATAAGTTCAATCTTGCAACCCAGCTTGTGGAAGATGGGGATGATGCAGCTGCTGAAGAGGAAGCAGAGGAAATCCGTGAGGAACATATGGCCATATAAACTCAACACATTGAAGGGTGCTTTCTTTCAACTACACAATGTATTTAACTGCATGACTTCTACAATGCTTTCAATTTCAACCTTCCCTGGCTGTATGTAAGGACTATAAATGTTAATGATCTTTGAAACCTGAGGCATACCATAGAACAATCAACTCACAGGCTGTATGACTTCATTATCGCATCATTGGGCTAGGTGGCTTCTATGATGTACTCAAGCTTACATAGTTTGTTTGTAGAAGATAAAGTAAATTTTGTGATAAGACATGATATTTGATTGGTGCTGTTAGTCTGTAGACTGTAAGACATTATTGATTGAATCCTTATTCCTGGGTATCAAAGTGAGGGAAAATCACATCTGTCTGTCAATTTTTATTCAGCCAGAGAGAGAATTTGGGTCTAATCTGTTACTGCTGTAATCAAGGGTTCAATGCATGGTGCATATTCAGTTGTGAAGTCTATATTCATGAGGTGGGAACAGACTAGATGAAGATCAAATTTTCAGTTTGATGTTTTAGTCCTGAGTGCAGTATTCAGGTGCTACTAACTGTATATTTACTCAAGTTGAGTCCTTTGCTAAGATTGGAATTCATCAATGAGTGAAACAGCAGTGAATCCATTGCAGTACTAGGAGATATCTCTTTGTGTTCTTGATGAAGGAGCAAAAACCAAGGAGAATCTGACTTCACTCCATTCTGTTGAAACAGCTTTTTGGTTCCCACATCAATGTTCTGTGTTCAGTGTAGTGGATGTAACATCCAGGAGGTATCCAGGATGAGCCAAATTGTTGGAGAACAGGTGGATTGGAGCTGTGTTTGGCTGTCTGAGCTCTCTAGAATGGGAGCTGAAAGCTGTTTTTTCCTCCATTTGTTTGAGAGTTGTTTGATGAACAGCTGCCATACACCCACATCGGGAGATGATGACAGTAAACAGACCTGAGCACATGTACACAATGGTTGGTACTCAGCCACTTCAGCACATGAGACCTCTTGGCAATGGATAGAGATCAAACAGAACCCTACAAGCTGAAGAAGACACCACCAAGCAGCTTGCTCCATTACAGAATGGTGCTACAGATGGTGTGAGAACAACCAACAGCTATGGCTATTGTGCTTGTCAGGATGATGGTAATAGGAGGAATGAAGAGGGATGAAGGGACAAGCAGGTCCACATATATGTCACTTTCATCCTCAGCTCCTGATTTTGAGGTTAGGGGAAAAGAGATGTTGATACTAGCAATCACATTTAGTAATCCTTGTAAGATGGCTGCAAGATGTCCACTGGTACCACCAACAACCCAAAACTGCTCATGTCTCCACCAATCTTCTAGTATTATGTTGGACCACATCACTTCCAAAATGGCAAGTATGCATAGTGTGAGAATGATAGTCAAGAGGTAGATGAGAAAGGTGAGCCTGAGTAATTGGACAATAAACTGGCCTGTGACGAGTGAGAGATCCAGCAAGAAGCAGTAGGCAAGGAGGAATTAGACCGAGGTGATGGGGTAGTTGCCCACAACATGACACACTGTAAGCACTTCATGGGTGTGCTTGCAAGTGGAGCATGGTTCTGTGAGAAGATCTTCACTGAGCCAGTTGCCCATCTCAGCACCTGTAAATGGAACCGGCACTTTCAGTGACATCCTGAAGCACAGGTTGGTTCGCTCTGTACTTGCCTAGCGGCAAATGAATCAACAATTGATGCTTGTTACTCAGGTTAATATCATAAGATGTCAACCCTCATGACCTATGTGACTGTGCTGGCATCCAGTGGTTCCTAGGGGATACTCAGTAAACCTGCCAGGTTCAGAGGAACATTGAGAACCCACTGTGAAGTTAAGGGAACTTGATGCAAACCCCATGGAAACTTTTTGGGAACTTGGTGGGAACATCAAACCAAAAAATGAAAGCTGCTTAGAAATCAACTTTGGAACTATCCCCAGCAATAAGCTGGCACTGACCTTGGCCTAAACCCAAAACCAGAGGTTCTTGCGGACCTATCAGACCCTGAAACATTGGTCAAGAAAATTTCACCCCGTCCTGAAATCAGCAGGTTTTAGGGTTCTGAAAATATTCCCTAGACCTGAAACCCAAGGGTCTTCCATTCATTAAAAAGTCTAGACCCAAACCCATGGCTCTTGTAAAAACCAAGAACTGGCCAACAGTGGTCCAAAGTACAAACTTCATTCATCTGAATTTTTGCAAGTTTTCTATTGTCTTAAATGGCAAAATCAGTTGTCATTGTGATCTGATGTATCTTACATAACTTGTGCTAGTTCACATCCTGCCTATCAACCTTTACCTAACTACTAGAGAGCAAGCCACCAAAGCCAGATTCTGATTCCCAGCAAGTCACTAGGCAAGCCAAGGGGCACATTGGGAACTGGAATCTGCCCCGGGTGACCTGCTCTCTGGTTTAAAAGGCAGGTAACCCATATTGGGGAGCATGGGAAGGTGGGAGGAGGGCATCAGAATTGGCCACCTGCACAATCAGCAAGGCATGGCAATGCAACCATCACATCCTCGTCACGTCATCCCTAGGGCTCAACCTACCAGCCTCACCCTGGTGTCTCACTAGGAGGCAGAATGCGCTCCCTCAGGCACCCTAAAGGTTGCATTCTCCCTTGGTTCAGCCTGCCAGCCTCACCCTAGTGACTCACTTAGAGGCAGAATGTGCTCAGTAAGGCATGTTCTCTAATACAAACTTGGACATAATCCGGCCACTCAATCTGTGCAAAAGAACTAATTGGAAATCACTTGATTTAGCAAAAGCTCACTTTTATTTAGAGAAAACCAAAGGAAGATTTGGTTTTACTGCATGGCACAATAGCAGCAGCAGATGTCTGCATAAGTATATTATCTGTATTGCAGCTAAGTTAGTAGGAGAGTTGTCATCATATCTCAGCAGCAAATCTCCCAAAACCGGTAAACCTGTCCAGTGTAAAAAGTAAGTTAAAGCATTTACGGTTTGTCACATACTGAGGATATTTCTTTTTTGAGTTTTTGCACACAACCCAAAACAAGGTGAAAAACATAAACTCAGCAGCAGCACCTTGCACATGGTACTTTAAGTGCCAATCTTGAGCTGCACCCCCAACCAGCAGATGGAATATTTTTGCTCCAATCTTCAGATGCACCCACAAACAGCAGCTTGCAGATGGAAATTTTTGGGTTCCAATCTTCAGAGGTCCATCCATCGTAGCAACAGTTTGCAGATGGAATTCTTGGGTTCCAATCTTCAGATGCAGTAGTTCCACAGGAGCTACAGCTTGTAGAGCCTTTTCAATCTTCAGATGCACGGTTCCACAGCAGCAGCAGCAGCCAGATGTAGACCAATTTCAATCTTCAGGGGCAACCATGAAACTATTAAGGAGCTTCTTTGCAATCTAAGTGTCAAACACTAGATCTTTTTACAGACTGAGATATCTACTATCTATTTGTGATCTCCATTTGCTGGGTTGCCCTCCTCAAACCTCGATGTTCTTGGTGAAGTTCTTGCGATCAGACAATCTCCAGCAAAACAACCAAAGTAGTCATGGTACAAGAGTATTATTTCAGAGTAGGATGTTAAGGTTTTGTACAATGTGCACATGTCTACAGCTTCCCAGAATGACAATAAGCTTTGATGATTTAAGAACCATGTGCAGCAGCAGCAGCAGCAGCAGCTAGACAATGGGTTGATGTGAAGATGCCCCACTCTAGAAAGGCAACTCTTGTGGCTTGATGCTTGATGATCATGTCATGGCAGTCATATGAACTCCAAATCTTAATTTCCTTGTGGGATTCCTGCAAAAAGAAGCTTTTGTGGTTAGATTTTTTAGAGAATCTCCAGCAGTGCTTCGTATGTGACCTTGCAAAAGAAATTCTCACATTCAAGTTTAGTTATTTACTTTTTTCTAACCCTGCCCATAAAACTAAAACTGGGACTGCAAATAGGTGGGAGACTACTAACAGCAACCCACCTAAACCAATCAAACTATCTAGCCAATCAAGAGCAGGTGTTAGGCCTTGCTGCGCCATTTACCAGCCTCTGTTCCAAAATGCTGGGCCGAAACCATTTTGCTGATGCCAGGCAGCATGTTTTGACTTTTGCTCAGCCAATTTTCTTTTGCAGGGTGGAGCTGCTCTTAGACATTAACTTGGGAACAATCTGTGCAGACCAGCTGAAGTGCACGTAGGGTATGAACAAAGATCTCAGCGCAAGCAGCAGGAAAGGAAGTGGCTTGAAAATCTTACAAAGTCTTTGTTTATACTATCCGCTTTCTTTGGACTTGCCGGCATCATCTTCGGCAGCTGGGGCTTTGTCCGAAGTCTTCTTCTTGTCCGATGCATCATGATCAGGTTGTGCGCCGGTCCCACCTGCACTGAAATTGCTAGAGCCACCAATCGCGTTGCGCTCGCGAGTGTCCTTCAGGTCCTTATACCGCTCCGTTTCTTCAATGTCACCGTGGTAGCTCCAAGTGTATGACGCCATGATCGCGAAGTAGTACTCGACAAGCAGCAGCTCCCAGATTACTGGATTGATCTAGAAACAGGATATCAGAAAATCGAGTGTACGCGCTCCTCGCTTTATTTGCTGCAGAATGCAGCCAACCTCTCTTCAAAACAAGCGCCCAATCTACAAAGTTCTTTCTCGGAAATATTTTGAGCATCTAGAAGACTGGCAGCCAGAGGGAAAAAACCTAGACTTTCTAATAGAATGCCAAGTCTAGCTGCTGCATATAAACAATATTCTCGAATGATTCTCAAAGGAAAATATGCTCAAGATCAAATCTCGAGCACCAGAACTAGAACCACAAACTGTGTCCAGACACTGGCGGCGTCGTCGCTACTTAAAATCTTCAAATCCTAGCAGGGCAGAACCTGCAGTCGACAAAGTCGCAGCTACTACCTCTAAAGTAGTTGGTTCCAACAAACCTTCAATCTCATTACTCGAAGGAAGCTCGAGCACTACGAGAAACTTAAACGACAACAAAACCCAGAAAAAAAACAACAATCATAACGAGAGAGACAGAGACAGAGACAGAGAGACAGAGAGAGACAGAGAGAAACGTTCAATGTTACTACAAGGTGGAAGATCGAGTGCTATAAGAAACTGTAAACGAAAAAAAACAACAACAATCATAATTAGAGAGAGAGAGAGAGAGAGAGAGAGAGAGAAACCTTGAATCTCATTACTACAAGGATGCTCGAGTACTACAAGAAACTACAAACAACGACAAAACCCAAAGAAACAACAATCATAACGAGAGAGAGAAACAACAACAACAACAACATAATTAAAATCCATATGTATCAGGGAAATGAGAAAATGAAGAAGACATGTCCAAAGGCCAGCGAACGTCGACAACTCACCGAGCTGCCAATAACTCCAGGCGTTGAATCCCCTCCCTCCCTCTCAAGAATTGAAAGCTTTTTGGAGCTTTACAAAATTGGATGGCGCTCAAAGCTCATCATGCATTCATATCTCGTAATTCGAGTAAAGCTTGCTATCATTTCCAAAAACACACACACAGGCTCACTTGCCTCCTGCTCAGTTTCTGGAATGAGACCAGAAGCTCTTTCCTCACCCTTTAACAGCAAAGCTCTCTTCCAAACTGTGCCCTCCACGCTCTGCTCCACTGCACACACTGTCTTCTAGCTAGAGAGAGAGAGAGAGAGAGAAGAGCAGCACGTGAGCTACTCTCACGCGCTTTAGATGCCTTTTTCACTCTTTACATGTTTTTAAATTAGGGCCTAGGGTGGAGGCTGTACTTGACCTATCCTCTTCTCATGTCCCCCATGTACCATGGTTTTTTTTAATACTTCATCATTATTTATGTCATTCTCCCAAGTTTAATTTAATTTTAATTACTATAAATACCATTGACAATGGAAATGCACATGTTAATTTGATTTTTCATATCCATGTTGATGAGTGAGGTAAGGGAATGAGATAGTTATTAAAAGAACAAGGTAGTTATTAGGAAAAGAGTGAAATAATTAAGGTTGAAAATGAGAGAGGTTTGCATTGTTTTTGAATTTTCAAAGATGATCATACCATACGTTCCAAAACATCATCCATTTACCAGTTTTTCAAATTTTCTCATCATTGGAATTATTTTTTTCATAAAAACAACCCGTTTTGAATATTTCAAGGTTTCAATTAAAGATTATAATTATGTTAAATCACCTTATGATTTGTCGATGTATACTAATGTTTTGGACTACTACCTGTAATTAATTGATGCACAAATTTTCTAAACATTCAGTACTGAAGATTGTTAGTACAATATTCTAAACAAAGTACACAAATGATGTGCAAAAACCTTATATGCAAATAGTTATCATTACATTTTAAATTGTTAATTCAGTTAAAATAATTTTTTAAGAAATTTCTGACTATGAAATCCAGCAATCCCATTCACTTGGCAAAAAAATCTTTAAGTTTAAAGATAACCTTATTCTATTGAGAATTGAAAATAATGATCCATTTTTACCATTTCCATTGATTTTTTTAAATTCTCACTAGGTTTACTATTTTTTTATAAATTATGTGAAGGTAACCATTTCACTAAAATGGTTTTCTAGGAAACTTTCATGAGGTGTTCGTTGTGTAAGGTCTTATAGAATTGGGGAGAAGAGGTGAGGAATGCAATATTTTGGTATTAGGTTTTGGTGAACTCAATAGAGTAATGACAATGGTATCCCAAACTATGGCAAAGTTAAGGTTTGGTGTTGGCATAGCACCCTAGCTAAGGAACTTGGTTTGTTGCTTGGTTGCATCCAAGAAATCACCTTTTTCGTGGAAAACATTCTTTTAAAAAAATCCACCTTTTTGTTCTTTCTATTATTTTGAAATCTGAAGTACATGGGTAGGCAATCTTCTGAAATTGGACTTGTTTTTTTATGATGGTACTTTATACTTTTCCTTTTGATTTGTTTAGTTTTGTGTGGTTGGTTCTATAGATTTAAAATTGCCATTTAAAAATAAGCAATTTTTAAAAAGTGGGGCATATTTTTAATTATGTTCTTAATAATTTTTTTTCTTATTGGCACAAAATGTCCCATGTCCCTAAATTCATCATGCTTCATTGAACTTCATAGTTCATATTGCCCATTTGCCTTTTCATTTGTCATCACAAACCCATTTTTCACTCCATTTCTTACGCAAACCACACACCACCCATTAACTCCCCCTACCACTCTAACAAATCACACACCACACACTAATTCCCCTTACCATTCTAATAAACCATGCACCACCCACTAGTTTCCCCTTCTGACCTTTAACCCTTGATGCAAATGTGGAGCCCTAACCTTACATTTTGCCAATTCCCCTAGATAATGCACATGTAGAACCTTTTCCCCCTTCCACTTTATCAACCCCTATTGTTGCCCATGATCAAACCCCCCAACCTATCCCATTTCCCCACCATGTTCGTAACCTCTACCTAAAGCCTCTTTCCCAACATGTGGGCATCAATTTACCCTTTGAAGGTTAGTTCATCACTATTGTTCTTATCAAGCATCCAATTCATTTAATCCAAAACCCATGTGACCATTTTGGCCCAATACCTTCTTTTACTCTCACTCCACGTACATCAATTTGAACTTGGGTTTTGACATTGGATGTCCTTGGGTCCTTCCATTTATGCTTTTGTCATTTTCGATTATATAACCACATCCTTGTCATTCTACAACACGATGTACAAGTAGCATTTCATTTTGCATTTGATAAATTGGCACAAGATCCCAATGATGTGGTAGCTTGGCATTTTTTCCTTTTTTACCCCAATGGTAACTTGTTTTCCCCCTTCGAGGTGAGGTAATTGGGCATAGGGAAATGCGGATTTGATTCAAGCACTTTCTAACATGTGATTGGGAAAACTTGTAGGTGAAATTTTTTTATGGGCCTAAACTTTGGCGACAAGTTTGAATTCAATGCTTCTTCCCCAACATGATCATCTAGTTTGTAAACATTTTCTCCATAGTTTAGTTCATGGATGTGTAGAAGAATATTTTCGAACAACTCATGTTCTAGGACTATTTTTTTTTACACCCATGTCTTCCAACACCACCTCAACTCTCACCTCTTTATATCCTAATCAAATGGTTTTTCCCCCTTTTCTTTAAAAGACTACAAACTAGAATAGGACCTCAAACTTTCATATAATTCCTTTATGCTAGCATTCCAACCCATGTCGCATTTATTTGCAAATAGTCTTTTTAAAATGGTTATTGAACATTTTGAGATTATTTTCACCCAAAAGATTCCATGAATGGATTTTTGTAGTTATTTCAATTTTATTCTCATATTGCACAAGGTCACATTCCATGTTGAATGCACATGTTCTTTCAATGGCTTGCCCCTTAGCCATGACCAAGCCCTTAATGGAGTTTGTCTCATTACCATGGGAAAAGCATTATATGATTCACAAGTCGCACTTTATGCTTTTAATTTTGTGATGTCTTTGCAACACATTTCTCCCTACATCAATTTGAAATAACAACCAAAGATGGATGTGAAACAATAATCTATAGCATCAAGTGTAGCTTGGACTTTCATTGTAATTGAAGTGGTCTCTAACTAGATGTGGTGAATGCTTTCAATTTGGTGTTAAGAAAGGTCATATTTCAAGAATTCGTGGAACTAATGGGGCCATAATACAACTCATCATTTTTGTTCATGTATTTTATGCATTTGAATCTCCTATATTTTATAATCACCATAATTGTGAAAACAACATCACAATCATCCCATCTATCATCGGAACCCATCAATGTGATCCCTTGGGAGGGGCACTATTTGCTTTAACTCACTTTAGGGCACTATGTTCTGTAGTTAACCACTTCCTTTCTTATCTATTTCCATCTATTGCAAACAACATTCACATCATAGCCCCCCCCTTTAAAATTGTGTCATTTACATATATGAACATTTTAAAACCAAATTCCATGTGATTTTCTATCTAACCACAAAAATGTGTAGCATGGTCCCCTTTTGGCTTGCCACCTGACTTCAACACCCCGTCCCAGTGTAACACCCCACTAGAAAAATTTAGAGTTTTTGGGGTTCCATTGGGCACCTTATCATTCACATCATCCTTCATCATAGATGTTTTATTAGAGAATGTTTGGGATGTCAACCTTTTCCTTAGACTAAATGATGTTTAGGTAACCTTTAAAATTCTAATTCATTGCTTCGTGCAACGGCCATCATATGTATTATGTTACACACCTCCTTTCACCTGAACATAAACTTTCACATTGTTTCCTTTGGTTATTTTTTCCTTGAAGTGTTTGGACACTTCTTAAATCCATGGTCCTTTTATAGCTTAAAAGGGGTTCTAATTCATAAATAAGCCTTTCTCCCAATAACTTTTAGTGGCATTAGATTCATATTGATAGCCATCATTGCTTTGACAACCTATTTAATGAATTGGGCCTTTGTAACTTCAATCATAACTACTAGGTTTATGGTCAAGCAATGTCCCTTCTTGAAACCTTAACTTGAGTCAACAACAATACCTTCTTTTTCCAACAATACTTCAAGACAACATGTGATCTTCTACCACCCCTAACATTTGTGTTTCTTCTTCCTTTTGAACAATTCATCAAACAACAAATGATTTGATTTCAAGATTCCATCTTCGAGCATTTGCACCATCATACATTTTCCAACATGTTCTTTGATGAAATACCTGAAGCCCATAATCCTCGAATTTTATCATGTTTTGGCCTTGGGGGAGGCATTTGATTTATGGTTCAACTAATCTTCCTAGCCTTTCAATTATATTCCCTAGTTTTCTTTAGAATGTTTCAAACACAACTTGGATTACCACATCCTTCAATTGCAAGCCTCCCCTAATGTGTGTGCACACATTTCATCAACCATATGGGTATCCACCTCTTATGTTGTGCCTATGGCATCAAGCACATGAGAACCCATGATGCAGTTCACAATATTTTTGTTGTCATTGCATGAAATGTTAGCTTTCACATGGGATGAGAATAATTACATGTGTTTCCTTCAACCATGTTCAAATCTTTTCATCAACAAGTCAACATTGTGCTCACCAAAGATGAAATTCACACTTTAGTTGAAGTTGGCATAGCCAACCCAAGAAATGTGAATTTATTTCCTTGATCTTGCACAACTCAAAAATTTGTTGCTTTTGATGCGGTTCCAACCAAAGAAAGGAACTATTGCGATTGACACCACATTCATCAATTCTTCCTTTTAACAATTTAGGTATTTGAATGTCTACACAAACAAGTTGATGTGTAATTTACTTGTACCAGCCTTTATCTAGTGCCAAATTTTGTCACAAATTCAATATTTTTAAAATCACCAATAATCCAAAATATGCATTTTAAAATCCTCAAATTTCCAACATGCTTCAAGTAGGTTATACAAATATATATATGTATATATAAGGATGTTAAAGATTATTTTGTTAATAATCAAATTTGACCTAAATCAACTAATGCAGGATCACTGCCTCAGCTACAGCACAAAATGGCCCACTATTGACATCCCTAATTTTTTAAGTGTAAGGTGATGCCCTAGGGCTGGGGCATTCCCGAAATAATAATGGAACCCCAAGGCTGGAGACTGAGGGCCCTTTATTCATTTCAGGATCACCCTGGCCCAGGGCATTGCATGGCATAAAAATCCGCAGCATTTGTACTTTTTTGTAATTTTTTTATCATGGTACTTATGGGTATAATGGTAAAAAAAAATTAAGTAACAAGGGTATTTTAAAATTTGAATTTAAAAAGTGAAATGCTCGCCTTTGCACCAGTGTTTGTTTTTTATTTTTTTATTTTGGCGAATTTTCGCAACCTGCAGACCCAAAAAAAAAAAAAAGAAGAAGAAGGGCGAATCCAACAAAGGGATTTTTGAGATTTAAACAAACAAATTCGCCATATCTTGACAAAAAAAACTTTAGAAGTCACCAGAACTAGGCAGGATTCCAAAAAAGATCTACTAGTCCCCCAGGACAGTCGCCATTTACTGCTAATTAATTAATGCTGAGGATCCTAACCAGTGCAACTACATGAGGAATTTGAAAGTGAAAACACTGCATAGCACATGTTTCACCTTTCGAAATGCTCGCCACATGGCTGACGCGCCTGATTACATCATGTAATATGCTGATTTGTGACACAGGATGCCCTTTTAGCATCACGTCTTCCACTTCATTACTACTGTTTTGATGATCTTGGTTTTGCCTTTCACGTGTTTGCATTTGCTATCAACATGCCTTGTATTTTTTGTGGATGGATTTTCATCCTTGTTTATATGTATATACAGATATACACGTCTTCTCAAAACCTTGACTAGTTGGGTAAGGCCCCAAATGAGGGGCCTGGATAGGGGCGGTGTTCAGTGAATGGGTCTGGCGGTTGGGGCGGTAGAAGAATGTTTGGGCCTGGCAGCCCGGGCGGTTGCAGAGTGTATAGGTCGGTAGTTTTTGAAACATCAATATCAAAGGCCCTGACTCCTTGGTTTAAAAAATTAGATAAAATTTCAACCCATTGTCAGCTTTTTCTCTGTCTTATTATACCCCTTACCTCCTGCTAGGAGTGAGATATATAATTGCAACTTTAGACGCAGTCCAAGGTCCAGGGATCAATGAATTCAAGCAATCTTATTGGTTGGAAGCTTTAAATTGGTCCAAAGGCCTTTAGATGAGGGCACAAGACCAAAAAGTGACAAATTGAGGTTAACCTACATAGCACCTCTTTCGGAGGGAAAATCAATTGGTTCAGAACGAAAAACTGTGCTAAAAGAGAGCCCCTTATTTGCAGAACCAAGAATCATGCTAAGGCCCAAGGTACAGTCCAACTCAAGGATTCAACTTGCTTCAAATCAGTCGAAATTAGTTCCTAGGAAATTGGACCCTGGACCCTCGTCTAAAGTGTGCCTAAGAATTGTCTGTAAAGTAAGGAAAACACAGCACCAAAACCCTGAGTTTGAGTTTGGTCATACACGAAGTGAGATTGAGAAAACACCTGCAAACAAGTACATTAGCATTCAAGGGGGGAGGGGGGGAAGGGGAGGGGAGGGGAGGGGGGTGAAACGCATAAAACCATCAATTTTGGCGGTAAAGTGGGTTTCATGCTGTATGTCCTTTTTCCTCAGCGCATAAACTGCTGCTACACATATTTTCACTGGTTCTACCTGCACAACTACTATAATTACTCTCGAACCTTGTGAGATTCATTACTTTGGTGGATACCACTAAAAGAGGGGATAGGGGGTGTAGGAGGCCCAAAGAAAGACAAGGTCACTTTACAGATAACTCTATAATATATACCTCTTTAGGCTAGGCTTCATGGTAGTTGTACCTCCAAAAAGTAGTAAAGAATAAAATAGAGTATCACAAATCAACTATTGGCCATAATATCATATGTGATATTGAAATGATCAATATCATATCAGTGGACTTGTTAAATCATTATTAAATTATAAAATTTCATCACTTAATAGATTACCTATTTTAATCTCTAAAATAATTACATAATTATTAAGTTATTTACATCAAGTTATATGTTCATTGTTAATAGGTGATGTTCATTTTGGCCCAAATTTTATCTTCACGTTAAGAACATTTACTTCCCTTTAGAGTTTGACAATTTTCAACTAGTATGATATTGGTCATTTCAATCCGTGTTGAGTGGTGCATAGTTTTGAACAGGTTTAAATCCAAGTTTTAGGGTAGGTTTCGAGGTATTTGAACTTGGAGTTCATAATTTTGTTAGATTTAGAGTTCGATTGTGAAATCATCCTTCGCTGAAATTGAAACTCAAACTTGAATTGGGTTGTAATCTATTTAAAACATCCAAACTTTTTTATCATATAATTTTTTTTTTAAAATATTTAGCTTGTGACAATTTATTTTTGGGCAAATATTCTGGAATAAAATATGATGGTGTTGGGTGCATGTTACCCCCAAAAAAAAAAAAAAAAAATGTTGTGTTATCAATTTTTCTTTTGTAATTTTAACTCAAGGAACTACCATTAATTAAATGAACTAATGCTACATGACTACCAAATCATGGGCTTCACCCTGAATGAATGGACTTCCCCTTCTATTAAAAAAAGACAAACGAAAATAATAGTTCCTCATTTCCCCAAGGAAAAATAAAATAAAAATGGATCTCTTTACTATTTGTTGCCTTGACTCATTGATTGTCTGAATTTCTTTTTCATGACTATGTTCCTCCCCTATTTTCTCCTACACTACTACCCCACTTCTATGAACATGTGTACCTATTTAGGCAAGTTGTCAATTGGGTGCAATGTACATGGATTGAATGGAGTCTTAAATCAAACAAGATTCCAAATATTTTGAAAAGTCTTCAAAATCTAAATTTTTTATAAAAAATAGAGACCAAATGTTCTTTTCAAAACCAAGAACTAAATAACATTGGTCCCTAGCTAAACCCTAAACCCCATTGGTTTGACCCTTTTCTTTTTAGTTTTTTTATTTTCTTTTTGGTCAGTAGTTTTAACTTTATGAACCCTTATTGACATTGGGTTAAAGCAGATTCACTCACACTATCCACCCAATCAGCAAATGTTGGTCAGTGAACACATCCAAATTTTGAATTAGTGTGCAAGTTAGTTCTATGTTCACAAAAAAATAAACATGAAATTTTGAACAATGTAAAGTGAGATTAGTTACTTAGGCTACATACAAGAGTGGGCCCTAAAAACAGAAATGTATGAACTCTGCCTCTTCATCTGTGAGTATCATCACCTGGCAAAGGGTTTTGTAGATGTAATGTAGATCTTAGATCTCAGCTTGTTTCTGGGTGCATTCACACACAAACTTTTGTTGGCCTTGCCTACACAAGGCAATGATATTATGTTTTGATTCATTATAAAGTATAGTAGCTCAATGGATTTTGGCCCCTAGGTAATATCCTTATTTTTATATTAGGGTTTTTGAAAGATGATATTTTGGCTTGTGTTGAATCTTGAGATTAGTTATAATAGAGTTATAATATCTTGGAGGATTTTGGTTTCCTTTTTATAGGATTTTTTGAAGATTATTTTTTGCATGGTGAAATATTTTTAGTTTCCATAATTCTTCTTTTGCCTTAAGATACTTTTTTAACTGTAAATGGCAAGGCCACAGTGTGGCGCACCCCTTGTTTTGTTTTGAGGTTGATCTCCACTCCCATGGGCCTTAGGTGAACCCACACTCTAAAAACCCAAATTCTTTTTAGGTTACCTACTTCAAGACCTTGTAGATATTCCATCTTTACACTAAATCAGAGTCTATGAGTTGAAATTTATCATTTCATGAGTTAAATAAAGCTGGGAAAATTCAATTGTGAAACACATACTTTGCCCTAGGGTCAGTTTCATCATTAAATAATCTTTAAAATAATGAAACAAATTTTCCTGAAAATATGACGCTGTGGAGTTCAAAATCATGATAACTATCACAAGCTACAATCTGAATAATTTCATTCCTCATATGAAGATATCATGGTAGATCATGAAATTAATAAGAGTTATTTCAGATTCATAAATTTCGAATTAATTTTTGAAAAAAATAAGTATTCATTTTGTCCATGTGGAAACTGACCCTGGGCTACAGTACCCTTTGTAGATGAACAAGGGGTTTGTCACACTGTCACTTGCCATTTACCTTTAAAAGTATCTTAAAGGCAAAAGAAAAATTATGGAAACTCAAATATTTCACCATGCACAAATATAATCTTCCCAAAAAAAAATCCTCTAAAAGAAACCAAAATCCTTCAAGATATTATTAAAACTCTGTAACTAATCTCAAGTTTCAACACAAGCCAAAATATCATCTTTCAAAAATCCTCATATAAAAATAGACCTATTATTATTATTATTATTACCTAGGGGCCTATAAAAATCCCTTAAGCTACTATACTCTATAAACGAATCTAAACACAATATCATTCTTGCCTTGCTTGGTAGGCAAGGCCGACAAAGAGGGAGCAAAGTGGTAAATGGAAACTAGTAGACCTCACTCAAGAAGGTGGAGGGTGTCAGTGGCCCACACCCTGGCCCTGGGGATGGCATCCACAAGGCAAAACAAAAACACAAAGAGAGATGAGGTGCATGCATGTAAGTTAAAATGGAGTCTAGACAAGTTGTGTATGTGTTTCTTCCCTACACGCAACTTTGAGTACCAAGGCACCAACTTTTTGGACACATGTTATAAAATATGTTAATTTCACACTTGTTGAGAACAATGACAATGGCAACTTATTTAACATATGTCGTAAAATATTTCCCCCTCGAGAATACAAAAACTCACAAGAAAGTGTCACATGGGTGAGTCGTTTGGTAAGACATCTGGCAAGACATCTGAGTTTGGGATTGACATTATCGTTGCTTTCGATTGTCTTGAGTGAACAATGGGACCAACCATATACGACAACAACCCATTGTCTCACATTAAGAAATCTTAGTGAAAGTGTGGGTCAGGTTCGAATAGAAACGTGAAAGTGTCCAATGAGGTGATCACCTAAAAAACATCATATGTCATCCACGTGTCTCATCGCTTTTATAAAGGTTAAAGATTCACACATATGTATCGACCTTGCATGGACAAAGTGTTTGCAACCACGTGTTTACAATGATCTTAACATGACAGATTTATTCCAGGAGATAACATGAAGGGGATTAGCAACTCAAGAGGAATTCTTTTCCTTTTTAATCAGCATTTACAAATCCTTTTAGCACAATGAAACCAAAATAAACCAAATGGGCAATGAATCATAACAAGTATGTGTTTGCAGTTATATAACATTAAAGTTTTTTTTTTTTTTTTAATGTCATGATCCAAGGCAAAATCATTAGTTGTCAAGTGTGTGTTTAATTGTTTTATGTCAATCAGTGTTTTTTTTTTAAACAAAATTTGGGTGTTGGCATGCTATAATGTAAACCAAAAAAAAATTGTAATTTAATCATTTTCATTGCAACACGTTTTTTATATGGCCTTTTAAATATTTGGAAACGATTTTGTGTTGAAAATGTGCAATTAAAATTGAATTAAATTTTAAACTTTCATTATGTTGTGAAATTAATGCACATATAAACAATTCAATTGTGAATTAAAGTACATTTTTTAAATAACAAAAGATTATAACAACATTGTAATTCAATAAAAAGACTAAAAAATTTTGTTTTAATGAAATTTTGTCCATGAAATTTTGCACATATAAAAAAACAAACATAATGAACAATCTTCACTATCAAAACTTTCAATTTGCTTTAAAATCATGAAAATCATATCAAATGATACATAGATATTTAACAGTACATTGTGTTATGATCATGCTAATTATTATAATTTTTTTAGGTTGTAAATTGAATTCCCGTTGAAAATATAGTTGGACAAAATGTTATTTTTATCATTTATCAAAAATAAAATGGAATTTAAAATGAAAAAATGGTAAACTACCATTAAACAACATGTTTTAAGTAATATTTATAAAATTATTGGTGTACATCTAGATAAATACATAATTATGAATCACTTGCATATGCATGGTTTATATAATTTGTTTCATTTTTTAAGGCCAAAATCAATTATACATGATTTTTATAAAAATTCAAATTGAATGAAATTTTACATGTTACTACTTTTGATAATTTATATACTTTCAATTTTCAAAAAATAATTCTGCATTATGTCATGTATTTACCCATTTCACAAAATTTTAATTTTAGCAAACAAATAAGAGCATTTTGTAAAACATCCTTGCAATAAGAAACAAGGATTGTTGCCAAATCTTAAAAGAAACAAAACTTTGGGGAAGTTCTTTGTCATGTTTCAAAACTAAATTTAAGTTTTAAAAAAAAATTCCACCACATTTTCACAATTTTTTTGGCAATCAATGCTAAATATTGTGTGGGATGCCTAATCACTTATAATGTTAGGCCACATCAAAAGATTAACCAAAAAATCATTGATGCCAATCCTTACTAATAAAATGTATAACCCATTTAATATCAAAATTAACTTTGTTGTGTAATGGATTTATTGTAAATCATGTGTGCTAATGTTTTTCTTTTTAGTTTTGTGATGTTGCCACATTGGCAATCAATTGCAAGGAGATTTAACCATGGTTGGCTATAGATTAGTTATGAAAGTAAAAAATTATTAAAATCCTTTTATATCTTGCCTACTTGCCTAAACAATGTGTAGAAGTAAGGCAATCTTTTACGATTTTTTTTGGTTTTTGACAATTTTTTTCAAAAAAGGAAATACTCGACATTAAAAAATTAAATTAAATTCACCACAAATTTTTTTTTGTTCACATACATATTTACTTTTTCCTCCAAAACACACCTTTCAAGGTTTATGACTTATGCAACATTGATTAAAATCCCATCTTACATATTAATCTACATAATCTCACACATAAATGTTTTTTGGATGAAGTTTGACATGCTTATCATGTAAACACAAAAACAAATTTTTTTCTCCTCTCAAAATTAAAAATAAAGATTAACACATGGACAAAATGCCATGATATTATGCATTGAACTTTGTAAACATTACCTCAAATGTGGGGATTGCTTTAGAATAATTGACAAATTTGGGGGTGTGTTAGCAATTAAAACCACAATGGCATCTATGTGTACATCTAGAATTAATGTTGTTTCTTATTGCAAGCATGTCAAACATTATCTTTAATCTATGTGTCACAACATAAGACATATGTTTGTGTTTGAGGGCGAAAGCATGGTAAAGTAAACTAGAGAATTACCTTGCAACATAAATGGAAAATGGCCATCAAGTAGGCCTTGGTATATTGACTTTAAAAATATTATTTATTTTAATGTTTAATTATATGAATTTTTTTACTTTGTTACAACTATATTTTTAAAACCACATCTTGAAAATAGGTTTGTATATATTCATCAAAATTCAAGCAAATGTCACAAACTACAAAGTAGATTAAAATTCAAGCATAAGTAGATGAAATATTGTATCTATTTTATTTTTAAGTCAATGGCATGCTAAATATGTTAGTTGACTTTTAAATTTTTCATAGTAGAATCAAAATATATATAATGTCTAATGTAGAAGTAGGAATGAACATAATATTAACATGTTACTTTCATTCCTACTTATTACCTACTTTTATTGTACTAAAGTTTTTCAATGTTTGTATTCAACTCATCAAAATTCAATGGAGGCTTCATAATGAAAGTTTTTAAAAATTTTGAATCTACTTTCTTATGTTTATGTTGAAAAACTACCATATTTAAAATTTGGATTTGAGTGGATGTATTTTTTTGATCCACTTTACCATGCTTGGACCTTTGACTACGTGATGCAAGATGACCATAATACTACCAATAAGAAATTATATAGTATAGCAATTGCAACTATAAAAAGGAGGAAGGTGGGGAATAATGAGGGTTCCAATAAACACTTTTCTCATTTCCAACACATTTAGAACATGATTGTATATATGTAGATTTTATCTATTAAGTTTAGTGTATAAATTGGAGAAAAGATGCAATGATACCACAGTTTCTCATTGCATTTTTTCGTTATTTTCAAAAAAGGTTATTATGTTCACAAAGAATGGATGGCACACTAAATATTCATGGACACATTAGCATATCTTTAAATTCAATTTGTGAATGGTTAATTTTCCACCCTTCAACACAAGCCACTAACTTTGATGTATTTTGGTTGCCAACTTGGATGCAATGTCAAATTACTTATTTAATATTGAAATATAACCTTTTTCGCACATGTGCTATGTGTGATTACAACTTGAATATTTTTGTAACACCTACGATGAGATTTGAATTTATATTATAAAAATATTGATGGTTGTTTATTTGTGCCAATCATACCTAGCTCTTCTAAGCCTAACTACCTAACTTTTTTGTCCTACCAAACTACACAAATATGAAAAAGCAAATAAACATGTTCCTTTTCATGGCCATGTTATTTACATTAAATTCAAATTTGATATTAACATAAATTATATATATAGCATATGGCAACATAATGGGGGGGAAGGGGAGGGAAATGAAGGGACAAGGGCAAATTTTCCTCAATTTGGAACCCGACAAGGGCATTACATTCATGTAGATTTTTTAAATATGTTTTCATTTGGTTTTTAATCTTGATTATCTTTGTTTCATAATGAAGGGTGTTGTCTTATAGACTACCTATAATTTTGTTGGGTAATGTTAATGAATTTTAAAATTTTGAACTAGATATTGGAATTTGAACATTAATCATGCCAATGTCGATAATATGGATCAAGTTAATTTGCAATTTAGCATGGGGGAAGTTGCTAGCACTTTGTTAACATTTGAAAGCCAAAGATGTCATACTGACTTGCTTGTGCCTAGAATGTATTGACTACACTTGAGAGATGGGCTATATATTACTTGAAAGATTACTTGTTATTATAACTATTTCAAGATTCGCATACAAAAGGCTTATGTCACCATGTAGGTAAAAGCACACTATGATGGACTTTTTAGATATCACAAAGGTAGAATTTTCTAGGTTAGATACATATTATTGATAAAACCCATATGCAAGATGAGAATTCCAACAAAAAATGGACTCAAATAAATGAAGTTAACTTCTTTTCCCTCCTAAGTTTCAAATAATTACACCAATAACATTAATATTAAATGAAAGATGGACTTCGTAATATAGGTAATTCTTGGGTCATAGTCCATAAAAAAATGTGTTATGGACACATTGCTTATAAGAAAATTGAAGATTTTTTTCACAAATGTGGGACATGTTATACTCTCAAAGGTTATGACACTTGAGATTAAAGTTTTTGGAAAAATTAAAGTATATGACGGACCTTATAATTGTTTATTATGTGTAGTAATAGTCTAATTTTTGTCAAAGTCCATCACATATTCAAAAGATTTTTTTTTCATGACCAAAACTAAATGAAGGTGTTCAAAAAGGTTGAAACTAGAGCATTCATTAACTTGAACATGGAAAAATATGCCAACTTTAATATCATTTCAAGGTTTTTTTTCTTTTTTTTTTTCCAATCTTCTATGTTCAAAAATACACTAGAAAATCTCCCAAAATGGACTTTGTAGTTGCTATTTTTGGTCCACCCTAATGTGCTTTCACCCATGCAACTTTTGCTACTTATATAATGTTTTAAACTAATAGTGTTTGATAAATATGCTTGCAAAAAACAAAGTGTCCAATGCATTGTAGACCAATTTTAGGTAAAAATCCCACACAAGGTCAAGGTTCTAGGAGTTTGGGAAGTGGGACAATGTTCAAAATTTTGATGTGTGAAAGGGGATGCAATGTAACATCTTTGCAATTTGGATTATAGTACCATTTCCAAAAGTAATGACATTTAAAACTTGTCATCCACAAATTGGTGGTAGGTGTTGATAACATCCAACAATATATGTGCCACTACTTGTAATATAATTTTCATGGTAACATGATTATGGGTAACCTAAGGTAAAGACCAGGTGACTTAAAGTACAAATTGTAAGTAGGTTAAATTGGCTTTAGGTTTTGTGAAAACACAACTTGTTTTTGTTCAATATTTACAACCTTTTTTTCAAGGGGATAAGTGCCTATGTGTTGGCTCCACTTTATTTTATTTTGTTTTTAATGTCAATTTTAATGTGAATCAATGATTAAGACTACAATTGAATAGTCAATAGTGAACTCAAAAATACATGATTTCATGGAATAAACAACAAACCTTGCAAAATATGTTATCACCTAATGGAAGGATGGCTCACCCTACCGAACTCACCACATTCCCAAATGAAATAAGCCTTAATGTTCCATAATAAGTTAAGTAGTCTAGGATTCCATACCAAAATTTGGTGCCTTTTACAATTTCACAACTTTCAAAATTTGAGTGTTTTTTTCGTATAAATAATCAATTAACATCATCTCAATTTTTTCCTCATCAAAATTCCTTTATAAAAATAATCTTTAACGTAGTAATTTACAAAATTGACTACTTTTGATGCACATATTATTCAAGTTCAAAGTTCATTTATTAAAACCAAAACCCAAAATTATTTTTTTGAATTTTTATTTTGAATTCTTCAACACTCATATTAATCATGTAGCACAACATTCCATGATTAACATGGCATTAAAGTGACACCACAAAAATATATCTAACAAAATTATAGTTTTTATAGAGTTTTAACGATCACCCGACATGTTTTTTAGTTTGTTTGATTATGACTGCACCCAAGTTTTTTCTTACTAACCTCCAGCTTCCTCCCCCTATTGCCAACTAAAAAGTTCAATTGCTTTATTTACATAATGACATGATTGTGTATTTACCTACCTACCACCTACTTACCAAATAAATTTGCCAAAAGATGAAAGTTCGTATTACATAAAGAATAACTTGTATGTATATAGTCCCCCACCTACCTATTTGTTATATCCACCAATGTGGCCATATATACATGGGCCCACTTACTTACCTACTATTGCCTCTTATTGACTACTAATCATGAACTAAACCTATTGACCCCAAAATAAACCCAACATTGGTGCCCCAAAATGTGGGTATTGCAAACACCTTGTTGTCCTTGACATAAACTAATTTTATAACCTACAATGATAACAAAAGTTTAGCCTCAAATGCAAGTATTTCTTCTAGTTTATCTTTTTTGGTTTCATGTGGTATATTTGGTTTTATATGTGTATGTGGTTTTGGTTTTTGATTTTTGTATTTAATTTGGTTTCGTGTAATTTTGACTTTTGTTTTTCTGTTTGGTTTGGTATTTTGTTTCTTTGTTGTTGTTTTTTGTTTGACAATGAGTTCCTTTCTTATGTGTTTGATGGTGCAATGATCATCCAAACTCACATTTTTTGGCTTTTGTTTGATGTGGTGCAAACAACAACAAACAATTACAACACACTATTCATGTTTAACAAGTAATTGAACTAGCTCCTCACAATACACGAACAATGTTTTTTGTTGTAAAAACAATAACAATGTTGTTGTGTTGCGAGGAACCAAGTTCAACCCCTTGCAAAAACTAATGAAACAACCCAAAAAATAACAAAATGTAGCACATATGCACAAAATATAGCATTCAAATGTTATAAAAAGAATTTTTTCTACAAAAAATTTAAAGAAGCAATGCAATATACAGAAGAATACAACCACCATAAAGGTTGCCACTATGAAGGAGAAAAATATATATATAAGGAAGAAGAAGGGGGGGGGGGGGGGGGGGGGGAAAAAAAATTGGTTTTTGGGAAAAACAAAAAAAAAAAAGGGGAGCAAAAAAAAGGGCCCCCAAAGGGGCAAAAAAAAAAAAAAGGAAAAAAGGGGG
>Ga0116231_10005370_pt1 | contig 25293 bp, 18 predicted proteins | sample S1TSphgellanicum_2_FD_89695 | JGI IMG/M metagenome (GOLD analysis project Ga0116231, IMG submission 89695) | Host-associated microbial communities from peat moss isolated from Minnesota, USA - S1T2_Fd - Sphagnum magellanicum MG | ecosystem: Host-associated > Plants > Peat moss > Unclassified... | reverse complement strand
TTTTGTGTCATGGTAACCATATTGAAGAAAGGTTTTGTGTGTCTACGGAGGAGAGGGTGTTGGATGAAGTAAATGGGTGGTTTATTTTTTTTTTTTTTTTTTCCCTTTTTTCCAGTTGAAACAAAAAGATGATGATAATAATAATAATAATAACAATAACAATATTAGGTTGGTAGGTAGATAGTTTTGTGACCATGTGCTCTTGTTTGCAGCAAAGCTTTTGCTAATGATCATAATGATGATGATAATATATGGTATAGGAAGGTAGTTGAAACAAAGTGGATGATAATAATACTATGGGTAGTTTTTAAATTTTTATTTTTAAAAAAAATTAGATTTAGTTTGGGGTTATGTGTTGCTCTTATTGAAGTAAAGCTTTTTGGATGATGGTGAAATTTTAGTTTAGTTGAAAAAAAGGCAAAGTTAATGATAATAATACCTATATGGGTAGTTTTTTTTTGTTTTTTCATGTGCTCATGTTGAAGTAATGCTTTTGCTTATGATGATTGATGTGTTAGTTTAGTTGAAGCAAAGCTCATGATGTGGTAGTTTTAGTTTGTTTTAAAAATGTACCCAAAACCACTTACCTATACCTGCCTACCTACCTCCCTCTTGATCCTACCTACCTACCTACCTACCTCTTGCTTTCTTTTCCCTAGTGTTTTTTTGGTTTGGTTTTTCCCCCCTTTTTTCTGGTTGTATCTCACTTTAGCTGGACTAGAGACCGAAAGGTTGAAGTGGTCCAAACTTACCACGTTGTACTTAGACATCAACATGGTGTGTTACCATGGTTACTTGAAACGCACCACTTTGAGGTCCAAACCTATATCAGCTCATATTTCTCCCCTTTAGCTACTTCCTTAGACCTCAACAAGGTGTGTTTCTGAAGAGAAGAACTTGGGAAAATGAAAGGAAGAAAGTTTCTCATAATGGATGAGATTGGTAGCATGGTAATGAAACTAAATTCATGGAGGTGACCATTATCCATATGCTTGAATTTCATCCATATGATGCATTTCATTTGCATCACCATGTTTCTTTTCACTATTATTCTTCATCAATGTCACCAATTTCATCTGCATAATCAAATATTATCCATGTAAATAGAATTCAATATATTTCATGAGTTTTATCCAATTTGTCATTTTCATTTATGTGGTGAATTTCATCCATACCTTAAATTTCCTGATTTGTCCAATTTCATCCATGTCACCCACTTTCATTCATGTGATGCATTTCATTCATATGGTTCAATGTTCATAGTATCATCAATTTCATCCATATTGAAAGTTTTATCTATGTCCAAGTAGTTTTATACAATTTAATAATCTCATTCATGTAATCCAATTTCATCTTAATGATATAGTTTCATCCATGTGAGTAAATTTCATCTACAGATATGGTGGCCATCATATCATATGCACCATAGTAAGATAATATGTGAATGATATTGATGATTTTTCATTAAGATATCCTGGGGGTTTTTCTTCAGCTTTGTGATAAAAAAAAATCTGGTAATTGTTTTCCCAAAAATTAATTAATTTTACATAGTTAGGAAAACAAATCTCTGCAAAAAAGTTCCTATATTTTTCTTGAAAAAATGACAAATTTGTTGGAAAATGGGCTGATGATATCACACCTTTAAATTGGTTGTACATACACAAACAGTTCCATCAAATGAAATTAAGATTTTCAAAATGAATATTCCTAATTTTCCCTACTTTCCCTTGTCTTTTATCAGCCCATTATAGAAGTTCAATGTAGCATTAAAGAATTGAATTGTTTCAAATTATTTTACAATTTGAACTCTAAACATGTATTCCTAAATTTTAAATATCTTTTGGTGGTGCATTTTAGAAACATTTTATGAACCCAAATCCTATACCTAGAGTGTTTCACCTCCATTTCAACCTTGGCACATCAACTACTAAAAATGTCAAAAACTTGGAGATTTCAAATTTATGTACAATTCTTAAGCTTATACCTTTAAATGTAATAGGTTCTAATTTTGAACTACCAAATGCTCTTTCATTCTAGAGTTTGGCATAAGGATGTATCATAGATGGATAGCATTAATGACATCATGAAATAAGTTTACTAACATGTAAGTGACACCTAATTCAACTTGTAATTTCAATATGTCATTCTACTTAATTTGCAACATAATATGTCAAAATTAGAATTAATCTTGATCTACATGGGAATTTATTTTATAATCTTCATTCTTAACCATTTAGGTTGGAAAATTTTGAGGTCTAATTATGTGGCCAAAAATCATTTTCATAATTGGTTGCAAATATAAGTCAAGTTGTGTGAAAATTTATTTAAAATGTGGTAAATTTTATCATGTAGATAATATATGTACTTATTAACGAAATTAAAATATGTAATTTATATCCTTAAATTTAAATGAATTTTATTTTAGATTAATGTGTAAATAGCTACAACAATCTTTTTTATTTATTTATCTAAATTCAATTATACATCAAGTCAAAAAAAATGGCAAATGTTTATTTATGAGTTCATGCAATCCAAATTATGCACAAAGTCCTAAACATTAATAAGAATACCAACATGAGAACATCAAATATAAAACAAACAGAAGGTTAAAGATTTTTTATAATGTAGGATGTAATGACAAGCATGTAAAAATGTTTAGTTAAATATTACATGAAAATAAACCGAAGAACAAAAGAGATTCAATTTGTATTTCAAATCAATGTTGGTTAAACTAAAGGTAAGGGATATTGCAAATAATTATATTCAAAAGGATAAACCTGCAAAAACATCCCTAGAACTTTTCAGACACTATTCAAATAACAAGCTCCTTAAGGATTTTCCAAAAACATTTATGGACATGAAAGATGGATAGTGATGCATGAATTTCATCCCTTTGGGTGCATAAGAAATGGTTGGCCTTATGAATGTGAATATCCTAAAAGTCTTACTACTTGTGGGGAAGTAAGAATGAAAACTTTGCTAAATGATTTTTTATGTATGGATGATGAACTTTGAACACGTACGTGGATGTCATACATGATCTTTGGGTGATTTATGATGATGGATTAATATATACTAATTGGCTCACATGACAACACTCCCCTTGAACTTCAAGGTGGGTATAGATTAGTGTTGCACAATTCTTAACTTTTATGAAGAACTTCTAATTCTAGTTCAAGGAAATATAATAGAACAATTCCAATTTCAAATTTGGTTCCACACAGAAATGGAATCAAGAACTAAGTTATGAGTCCAATTCTTAAAACAAGCAAAATGGATTTGGTTCCAATTTGGGTTTTGAAAATCAAACTCAGTTCTACTTCAGTTCAATATAACTTAGACCATAATTGATGGTTAACTATCATTTAAGCTTCAATTAGGTCTCTATCATAGTCTAAAGGGTTAGGAGTCAAACTATTGAAATAACTCTCAACAAGTTAAACAACATTTTGAGGGTTCAGATCAAATTTGATAAGGGAACTTATATGCTTTTGAAAAGATGGTAATTTGGTAGTTCTTGGATTTTCATTTAGGAGTACAAAGAAAGTGGTGCTTCCTCTCAAGTATGGGGTATGGTGAGTCTTATGAATCTAAGTTAGTTCATGGGTGATCTATGCACCACATTGGGTACATAATTCATTAATTGTGATTCTCGTTTGGTTTGTGCACTTTGAGACATTTGTGAATTCAACTTGAGAGTTCGTGCTTGTCCAATCTTAAAGTTTTTATGTCCCCATTATGTTAGGAATTAAGGAGCACACCTTAAGTTACATTCCCCTACAAAATCAAAAATTGACAAAATTCTTTTGTCACCAATACCAAATTTTGATAAATTGAAACTTATGCCATTCAGTCATGGTGTTGTAAGGACCACCAATGTTCAAAAGTTCAATATTTGCTCCATAATAAGCATATACCACATTGATGTATTGAATATGGTTGCTAAGAAGGATTCCTTTTTCGCTTTCGTACAAGTGGATTTATTTTTATTTTTCAAACTTACTTCTTATCATTTCTTGACATTTTCTTGTTGTTGTTTAACATCTTCCTAATGCTACCCAACATCCCTTGGTCCTTGACACTACCTAACGTACCCATGGCATCCATGTTGACCCCAAATGTCTTCCTATTACCTAAGTTTTTTTTCCTTGACATCCCCTAACATTGCCCAAAGTCTCCATGTCATCCCTCAACATCTTCCCGATGTCCCCCCAACCCCTAAAATATATAGGTTCTTCAACCCCCATCCCTTGGGAAATATTGTTTTCTTTTATGGTGCAAATACCCAATGTCCCCAACACTACCCGTAATCCCAAACATTCCTGGACGTCTTCTTGACATCCCCCCCTTGTCAGGAAAAAATAATTCATGCTGTCCTAGTAATTTATGAGCATTTAGTAATTCATGCTGTCTCCAAACCTTTAAAATATATTGAATCAAAAAAATTCTAAGGATGCCCTATTCAAGACATCCCTGAAGTGCCAAAATTGTCCTTGAGATGTCCCCAAAAACTGGGCTATTGGCAACTTTGGAATCAAATATTCACCAATGACCATAGTGATGTCCTTGAAGCTTGTGATCTGGTTGTTGATTGAATTAATCGAAATACATCAAATTGCACTAGTTCAAGTGATCAGCTTGGAACTCTTCCTTTTTTGTTATACGAGAACTTTTCCAATGTTTTTCTCCTACAAATAAGAGGTCTACCAACCTTTTTTGTTATACGAGAACTTTTCCAATGTTTTTCTCCTAAAAATAAGATGTCTACCAAATAAAAGCACATTATGGTATCACATGCACCAATTTTGTATTCAACCTTAGTTTATTTGCACCAACCATCCACAATTGTCATTTTGTAAATTTTGCATAGATGAAAAAGGATCCTTTTTCATATGCCCATGTGGTCAATTACATCATTATCGTCAACCATGAATTGTCATTTTGGCTATAAATATTGTATACTTAGAAATAATGGCTATGTTGTTTTGTTTTGTTAATGTAACAACAATTTATTGATGAAAATCTTGGCATAAGTGTGACCATTGAGCTTCTTTGAAAAGAAGTATATTGTTACTTTTTTTTCCCATCATTATTACCCATGATCTAGGCCCATCACCGTCTTTCGAAATGTTGGAAATAGTTTAGCAATATACAAGTTTATTTTGGCTAGAAATGTTTGATTTTAAATTAGCATAAAAAACTAGCACAAATTTTCTAATGTATTTGGAGAGCATGTGATAAGTGGATTTTTTCTTTCACAAAAGGTGAGGCATTTTGAAAAATGAAACGTTCACTTTGAAAATCATTTCACTTTTTGCAACATTTTACCTTTTTTTAATGGTGTTTTATGTCAAGTAATGCTCTCAAGGTAGGCATTCCTAAAACAAATAGGGTTCTCACAATTCATCATCCCACATTTGTGGGATTCTTTTGTTCTTCTTCCATCAGCATATTGGTCATGTGTTTTAGCCAGGTAAAGCCCATGGATGAGGGATCTACAAGAATTTGGGACCTGCCCTAGGCTCCTACCTTGTGTAGGTCCTTTATTCTCAAAATCCCCTATCCCAAGGTCCTTACACGTAAAGCACTTGGAGAAATTTTTGAAGTGTATGTGGAAATACTTTATGAGCATGAATATCCCTCCTAAAAAACATGAGGGACATTATGCATACTACTAAAAAATCGGAGGGACCTTACACCTATATCCTAATCTTTAATAGTAGGTTATACCCTAAACCCTCCCTCTCTTACAAGCCTCATGATCTAAATATGTTTAGGTTGACAATAACTTGAGCCTCCTGCGTTACCGTTGGTAAAGCCTGGGAGTGAGGGACATTCTCAAAATGCAGAGCTTGACCTAGGTACCACCGTCTTCTAGACACCTTATTTGGGGAATGCCCCTTGTGTAGGGCTTTACCCTACACTGACAAACCTAAACTCATTCTTAGCCTCTTTAGACTCATCACAACTTACTTGAGACATTAGACTATTTTCAAGGCAATTTGTTACATGCTTTTGGAGGCAAGATCATCTATTTCACCCAAAGTCAATTTTGCTATTAGCACCTCTAATTATTGTTTGTGAAACAGCGAACTCCCAAAGGTTGGTGGAGGAGCGACCACTCTAACCAACCTTCTATTACCACACTAAAAAGCTTTTGACCTTTTAGAATTGATTGTATCTAGCATTCCATATAAAAGAATCTTACAACAAATTTCATTACACTCCTATGGTTTCGTGTTCAATTGTTCAATTTTGCTTTCAATATCTCATTTAACTTCCAGACTTAGCACGCACCTAAAGTATTCATGGTAGCGTCCATACTCTCACAACCAGTTCTGAAACGTAACTATTTGTACAAGAGCTCTGAGGTTATGGGACACTTAAGAGGGTGAGTTATGAAATTCAGCCAACCAACAACCAGGAATGTGCAGAAAGATATGAGGGACATACAGAAATGTCAAAGACAACAAGATTCATGACATATTTCAATAGCTTCCTATTATGTTAGAGAAACACTCCCTACAATCAGTTATGATTTAATTAACATGGCTCTAATACCATATTAAAGCTTGATCGATATCATATAAAAACATTAACCTGAAAGAGATGAAAGAAGAATGAGTCTTCATCATAAAATGCTATGGAGCAACCCAAGTATTTTCCATCAAAAAAACATAACCCTCTATAGTGGCATGTCGTTCATGCAACCCTGGACTAATCCTTAACTATTATAACAAATCAAAGTGCTTTAGGCTTTTTATTTAATCCTTTGCTGTTTTATAATCTGCATGAAAAGACATTCATTATTCTCTAGATTCAAAACCAAAAAAATTCAAGCTTGTAAAACAATATGAACATTAAAAAATGAATTCATCATAGAACAAACATGGTACAATTGTCCTATATTTTCATACCCTAGAATCTTCCAAGAATGTCAAAATAATAAGATATTAAACACCACTAACTCTAGATAAAGCCCCGCTAACAACCAAAACCTTGTTCACATTGAAATGAGTTCTGAACAAAACAAATGTTTTCAGAAGAATAATTTAACAGTTTATGTGTGTTTTTAGATCAATGTCAAAGATTATCAACCCTAAATAGATCCACACAAACAAAGCCTTGCACAAATATAGAACACTTATTCACTGGTGAACATTAAAAATTCAATCCCAAAAAAAGAAAAAAGAATGGAAAAAATGGAAACAGTTAGATAACACAAGGTCAGTTCTCATATACCTCTGACAAGTCTCAAAAGAAAACCCTAAGCACAAGCTTGAGGAGCCCAAGAGTCAAGTGGTTGTCATAGTGTAATGGAAAAATTTAACACTCCCACATTCCTCAGATATTCTGTTTGTGATTAATTACATAGCAGAAAGCAGTATGCTAGATTAGGGTCTGCCTCGTCACAAATCTGCAAGCTCAAAACATTGAAGGTCTGTCTGTTGCATACCACTTTGGCCCATCTCTCAAAAAAAAGAATGACTTGCACCCACGAATTCTGCAAAATACAACACCAGTCAACAAGGTAGATCTTATATGAAATATTCATCATCTTGAAAGTCTGCACAAAAGAATTTTTTTTTTCAGACAGACCAGGTGGATTTTCTGTTTGACTAGAAAAGCCACCATTACTAACAACCCTAAGAAATGAAAGTAAAATGCTACACTGAATACAAAGACAGAGACAACCAACAGACAGAGAGGTATAGGACATGCCAATATTTACAACTTGCACATGTGTGTCATCTGCTCCTGTCTTTGCACAAAGGCATTGTCCAATTTCCCACCTACCCAGTGTATGCAGCCACCTGCACAACACAATGCCAGTTAAACTTGTTTGCCAGAGGCATGTTACTGTAAGGACCAGCCAATCACATGAAGCCACCACCATGTTTCAGTGCAGTGTACCATCTGAACCATTTACTATCCAACAAGACAGTAGAGGTTCAGAGTAAGCAATGTGACAGAATGATGCTCAGTCACACCACTTGTATTGAAGCATTAAGAAACAACAGACAGATCACAAGAACAAGACTCTTTGATCTGAGCTTTTACAGTCAATGTTAGCACAAGGACTGAAAAGCCAAAATAAAGAACAATAAATCATGGCACCATTAGGGTTGATGAATCTTAGATGCTTTTTGCAGCATTCAATATTCATGAAGTGCATATTAGGGTTGCAGAAGCACACTTCAGCTGCTACAACCAAGTGAGTAAGAAAAGGATAGACAACAGCAAAAGAATGGAATCTGGTCAATTTTAGGGTTGCAAATCTGAAGAAGCATGGATGGATTCTATGGCAGCAGCAAAAGTTTTGGAAGTGAGTTCAGAAAAAGGACAATGACAATGGAGAATGATGACATTAGATGGAGATTTAGGGTTGCTTGTGAAGTGCCAAAGAATCTGCTGTTCACATCACTTCCATCTGCCAGACAAACGAAGGGAAACATGTCTCTGAAAATCAAGCCCCCTTTTCTATCCACAAACCTGACAAAAGCCATGCGTTCAAATTCTAGGGCTTTAAGTCTAGGGTTTAAGTCAGCTTGCAGTTTGGGTCTTGAACAAAAAGAAATTTGCAGAGCTCGCATTCTTGTACCTCAAATGGAGGGTTCCTTTTTGCCAAAATCAGGAAGGTGACCGAGGAAATTTCCGTTCAAAGTTCCGACAGCACGAAAACGTCGTTCCTCTGGAATATACTTGAAACCAATTATCTGCAACCGCACGACAGCATTGACACCAATCTCATTCCCAGACAGATCCTTCCAACGATTGAAAGTCGGCACCTCCGCCGGCCGGAACTCAAACCCATTCATCTCACGACTTGCCACCATGATCTCATCCAAAGGACCACAATCCGCAAAGAAACCCATACCGGTAACCTTGGAAACCTGAGCCTCCACGATCTCTTTCGCCAACGGCATGTAAACGATACACTTGAAATCGATCCAGTAGACCACAGATCCACTTCCGGAGCGGATGACACCTTCACTCAGATTCTCGATAGTGGTAACCGCGACGTAGTATCCATGATCCTCGGAGCACCTCAGCGTGTCAAGGTCAAGGAGCAAGCGACGGAATACTGCCCGTCGGGTATGCAGGTGGTTTCCAAGCTCATGCGGCACCAGCACCACCTGCCTTCGCATTGCGATCTCGAAGAACATCTCGTCAACAACTGCCGCTGAGGCAATGTACTCGTCGAACTGCGTCTTCTGTGCGTGCGCGACAACACTCTGCGCAACAACGCCGTGTGCAAGGGAAGCGAAGCTCTTGATACCAACCTACTTACCTACTTACCTACCTACGTACCTACCTACAACGCAATAGTGGCAAGGCTACTGTGCCGCAAGTGGAAGGAAGGTTTTGGTACCTACTAGGTACATAGCGCGAGTGTACGTATGCGACAACACTACAGTGCAGCCTTTTTTTTTTCACTGGCGAAATTTCGCCAAAAAAGCGAAATGAAGTGATTTTGGAGGGTTTCCATTCCCAGAAATGAGGAAAAAACAAAATAAAATCGCCAGTGACAACACTAATGTGCAGCCTTTTTTTTAAAACTGACGAAATAAAAGACTCAAAAATCGAAAATGAAGTGATTTTAGAGGGTTTCAATTGCCAAAATGGAGAAACAAATTATTAGAAATCGCCAGATTTCTATGTTTTGTTTTCAGTGTGCAGTCATGAATATAGAAGGTTAATTAAAGAATTGTACTCCACATCTAGTGCATAGCCATATTTGGCTAAATTTTCCTAGGGATGATCGCCATTTTTAAGCACCCTTCTCTGGATGATCGCCACTTAGCCTAGATTAAAAAAATTTATAAAACAAACCCTACTATTGGTGCAAGCGAAGGTGTCGGTAGGTGCCTACTACCTACCTATCAGGAGTGCGAGTTGGTAGGTATGTAAAATCGCTGAAAACGTCCAGCTCCGAAAAGTGCCGTTTGTTCGCTCTTGTCGCACCAATGATTGCAGAGTAGTTAAATTAGCTTTTTACGTAGGGAAAAGTTAAGAGTGACATTTTTGCAGTTTTACTATGTAAATTCGTACAGACAACTGGGGTGGCCGCGGCCCCTGTCCTTTTTTCTTTTTCTTTTTTCCAATTTTGTAATGTCGAGAATTTGGCGAATTTCCTTCCCAAAATTAGCAAAATTAGTTAAATTTTCAATTCAAAACAAAAGAATTCCAAAAAATTCCCAACTTGCTCTCAGCATTTTGTCAAAATGCCAACAATTTTTTTTGGGAAAAAAAAACTGCTGGGCTTGATTTTATTTTTATTTTTTAATTTCAAATTTATGACACAATTGAAGTGGTAGTCATCCATAAGACAATTTAGTGAAATTTGGCTACAAAATTATGGGAAAAAATATTAATCACCCTTCTATGTTTCTTGGTACCTTAATATAGACTTTGGAGATTTCTATTTTTCAAAATTCAACAATTAAAAACCCAAATAATGCTTACTTTTTTCCATTTTGAAAAAGAATTCACCAGCAAATACAATAAAATTCATTTGAGTAATTATCAAAACTTTTTTTTTTTAAAAACAAACAAAAAATAAAAAAACAATCTGAAATTTATCTATGAATGAAGTTTGTTTGTTTTGTTTGTCACAATGAGATCTCCCAAACAATAGCAACTCTTGCCTTTGCTCTTGGTACAATTGAAAAGCCCTCCAAGAGAAGGGTGGGCCATTGAGTTGGTTTCATAATGTTGTGACCTACATTGGAAAAGTTGTTAAACATTGAACAATGTTTTCAATGAGAATTATGACATTAATTGATTGATCTTGGGTATTTCGTCAATTATAATTCTAAAAAAAATTCATTTTTTTCATTTTTAAAGCAAACTGTCTACTAACACTAGTGATGGGTCATTCTTTCTTTCCTTCCTAGTTACAATTTTTGAGTATTGAAAATAAATTGTTGATATCATTTTGTACCTTAATGTTTTAAATATTGAATTGTCCTCAAAACTATGTTTCACTAAACTTGATGTGGTTTATATACAGGATGCCCTATATTGACTACCAAGTGGTGAATTTTCACATTTTGGCAAAATAATAGAAATAAAACAAGAATATGTTGTGGCAAGTGCCCTTTTTTTTAAATCACCAATAATTCAAGGGAAAAAAACTTGATTTCAATCATTTAACTATAAGATATTGGGCCCATCTTAAGCTCTACCATAGTTTGTAGTTTGTACAAGACAAAATATCACATACCTATCAAAGTATGGCTTCATTCTAGTTTCATAATTAATGTTTGTGAATATGTTTGTGTGTTTGTTTATTCTATATGCTTAAATTTTTTATTCAAACGTATACCTATTACATAACCTTATGGAAGGTCAAATTTCAAGAAAATATATCATAAGATATCAATAGTTTTTTTCTTAACTTTCTCTTCTTATTTCACCATTATTAATCATTCATTCAATTTCCATGTTTACACTTGCACTTAAGTTATACCTACTTAGACATGAAGATTGTTTTCAACTACAATTATTGTTGCATCTTGTGTCTTCAATATTTTTCAACTATTCCATTGTAACAGAAAATTATAGATGGAAAGTTTTTAGGGTTACTATTTGGACACCATCAAGTTCATGGTGTCAAAAATTGTCTGTTGTTTTGTTTTGTCATCTTGTTATTCATTGAAAATTTTCTTCCAGGAAACCTTGATGTGGTGATAAACTTGTTAATTCTATGCGAAAGCTTAGGGATTAGTATAATGTCTATTGTTTTATTCTTGAATAGAGGAGAATGGTGCAAGCTATGGAACATGGGAACGTCTCAACTACAAATAGGCACGGAATTTGGAAGATAAGTGGGCAAGATTGGTTTTTTGTGTGTTAGTGAAATGAATAATTTAGAATGTTACTATGTGTTGAAAGGAAAAAATGCCCAAAAGTAATAAGTTGTGAGAACTTTTTGGAAGATTGATATTACATTATCCACTACATAGTTGATCTTTTAGAAAAAATATGTTTACATTTATGTATTTAGGTCAATGATCGAAGAGATGATGAGTAATCTAAGGATTTGGTGAATGACCTATCAACAAACAAGCATGTTTGAATGATTTATTGTGCTGGGGCTATTGAGTGTCTTATATGAAGGAAGAAAATACCCAACAATTTAAGACCTCCAAGTATGTGCTTGTGCTATTCAAGTGGGTTTGGCATGAGTAATCCCGTGAGTGTTAAAGCAGCATTTGTCAAACTTCCTAAGTCGGTTTTATGGAATAATTGGGAATCAACATTCTTGAATTAGGTTTCATGTCCTTTCTAGAGGTGTATTGGGTGTTTGTATGGGATTCATGTACAATAGTTGGTGTGGAGAATGTTTGGGTGAATCTAAGGTGTTATGTGTCAAAAGTTTTTGGTGTTTGACTATGTTGGGGTTGAAAGGAAGCTTTATAAATGCCAATTTGGTCAGTTGAAGTTCAACAGAATGAAATTGGAAAGGTTTGACCCCTATAGACCTAGTTTTAGTGTAATCGAGGAACATCGGACATACAGACTTCATGAATATGTATTATTAGAAGTCTAATGGGTACATTATTGATTTTGTGAATAGTTAATGTTCAATTGTGAATGCACATTCTATGTGTCCATTAGGAGTTCATGAAGCCTTTCTTTTTTGTTACACTACATCTTGTATTCATGTTGTTGAAATGCATTTAGCCCTTCTAATTTTGTCGTGTTTGCAATTTGTGTTGTACATGCTATGAACAAAGTCACAATTATTCTACGATTGAAAAATTCCAAGTTTTCATGTTTCAAAAATTGTTACTTGTCATGGAGGGTTTTCCAATTAAAGAATTGAAAGCTTATGTTTTTTTAATGACTTGGATCTTCAAAGGATACATGACGAGTGAAGAGCCAATATTCGAAAACACTTACAAAGGAAAGGGAGGTTGATATGCAAAGCCAGACACTTAAATTTATACAAGGAGTACATTTTTCAACATTGATGTTATTGAATTTCACATTTTCAACATAGCCACAACATATTTAGAAACAACTTATTGAATTAGAATATTTGTTAATTACAAATTTGTTTTATGTTTAAATGATTTATTTGGTCATGTGACTTTGGAAGGTTATGCTTAAATAAATTATTGTTCATGGATTGTTGGCTACACAAGCTTTACACACATGAGTAGTTAATAAGTTGCCAAATTTTCAAAGGGTTCATGTTGTAGTTATAGTAAATGGTTAAGCCTTAGCATTAGAGTTTGAATTTAAGCCCAATAATGACTTCTTTGATCCAATGAAAGAAGTAATGTTTACTTAATAGAAGTCATTTCAATGTTTCAATGTTTTCAATATGTGGCAAAATATTCAAAAATGAAATATGTAATAATGTATTACATTCCATTTGTGAACAAAACATAAATAAATGATCCCTCCAAATGAATTGTTTTCAAACACTTGCTCCAAAGCTTGTGATATTTTTGCAAAGAGTTAAAGCAAATAGTTGGTTAAATTTATGTATATGGCCCTCAAGCTTGGGCATTCCCTAAATAATGGGCCCTTAAGGCTGAAGGCCAAGATCAATAACAAGCCCTGAGGCCCCTTATCTTAGGAATGGCCTAACCTAGTTTTTTTTCTAGCAAAATTTCACAAGTGTGCCATCTAGAAAGTTGTTTTGTGATACCACTTGCATAAATTTTTTTAATCTCAATTGTTGATTTCATTAGGATCCTTACCATTGCATTTTGGATGTGAAAGAAAAACAACTTACAATCAAAGGCTCCTCCTCCCATTCTTAGTTCGTTTAGTTTTGAGTGCAAATAGACTACAATCACCTCTTAACATATGTCCTTGCCATGTTTCACCAAAGCTTCCACTTGAAAAAATTAATGTCATTACCAATGTTAGTTAGGTACATGAATTATTGGGTAGGAATCAATGGTTCTAGATCCAAGTATATGGAACTTGCCCAAATCCAAGTTTATTTTTTGGAACCAAGTAAAACTAGAATCAAGAAGTTTCATCAAAGTTTTAGAATCAAGGTTGAGTTGACCTTGAATTCTAAAAGGTTTTAAAATCAGAAACCACAAACTTATAAAATATCATGAAATCTCAATATAATCTGTGCAAAAATTGTAAAATAATATGTTTATGTAAAATCTATGGGTTTCAATGTGTCAAATGGCATGAAAAGTATATACATTTATTTCTACATAAATTATGTCTTTTTTACTTGTGATGCCTTGATATGAAATATGTATAATTTATATTTTAACTAAATCTATGCAATTATCATGATGTAATTTTGAATAAAACTATGTAATTTTGTATGTATTAAATATGAATATTCACGTATGAATATTTAAGACAATGAATATGTACAAATATCATTCATATTAACCATAACATAAAATTTGTGCAATTTTTGTGTATATTTATGAAATCAGATTTGCACGAAATTTGTACAAACTTATAAAGTTTGATAAGTTTGCAATGGGGCTAGACTTATGGTTCGATTCCAAGTTATAATTTCAACCATAGTCAAATTGGGTTAGTTCCCCCCCCCAAAAAAAGGTTTTAAAGTGAGTTTTAAATCATTTTTTAAAAAAAAATTATGGTTTATGTTTTGTGTGTTTGTTTTTTTTTCACCTATGTAAACAAAAGAAACCACTTGTAAGCTCACAAATGTGCATGATCATTTCTTACAATAGGTAAAATCTAAAAAGATTAAAATTCAATCTCCCTAGCCTTGTTTGTAAGTTTGAAAATTTTAAATATAAATATCATCAAGTGAAAATTATTGTATCATCACATATTGTACAAAAAATTTGGTCTGCATGGATGCAAAATGAATTGTTAGTTTTTTTATTTTAAAAAATATTTTAAAAAGTCTGTGTAACCCATTTATTATACATCTCAATTTTTTATATCATCATTTTATGCTACTCAATTTTTTTTTGAACGCTAAGATACTACCTCAAAAAAAATGCAAGGTGTCAACTATACCTATGAAAAGAAAGTCAGATTGGTTGCCAACGATGCCTCCTCTACCCAACATGTGTAGCCAACTTGGAGACACTGTGAAATTTAGGGGAAAAACCCTGAGGTACCCGACTCCGACCTTAAACCCTAAACCTAATCACGTTCCCATGTGTTCCCGGTAATTCGTGCGAACACATGTATTGTACGTATGGTGTATACGTAGAAAGAACCATGAACAAAAAGAGTAGACGTGGAGCGACTGCGATCGAGTCTTTGCCGGATCCAAGTGCGATTTCGATCCGTTTCTCGCAGAATTTACGCACAATTTCGATCAGTCTTTTTGCACGATCTGCGAACTATTTCATTGTGAAGAGAATCCTTTCAATTCGAGCTCTTTCATGTACTGTAGTTTCGATTCTGTTGCATTTGCCATTTCTTCAAGCTTCAAGCTTTTGCTGTCTGTGGTGTGTGTGCGCGTATCTCGAGCTGTTCAGGTCTTTTTGTGCTCGAAAGAAATTTGAGAATCAAGTTGAGAGAATTTGGGAAGAAAGTTGTTTGAGTTTTGTAGTGTGTGTTGCGGGCGGGGCTGGGGGGATTTCATCATCAATGGCTGTGATGGCGAGAAATGGGATTGTAAACTTGGGAGTCGCCTCTGCTACGTCGAGGAGTACCTTCTTCAAAACAGCTTCTTCTTCTTCTTCTTCTTCTTCTTCAACTGCTTTTCAAGGCCAGCTGGTGATGCCACATTTGTTAGACTGGAAGCAGCTACTAGAATCTCAATCCCTAATTTACGTAGTGAGGAGGAAGAAGCAGCTGTCGTCGTCTGTTGCAGGTGTTGGGTGTGTTGCCCAGATTGCTACGACCTCTTCTTCCAGCAGTGTGACAGATGACGACGAAGTGAAGGAGAAGAAGAAGAAGGCAGACGCATATTTTGCTTCCGATTCCAGACCCATCGTGTTGTTCGATGGTAAGCTCAATTGCGGTTTTTTTCCACCCCCTCCGTCTTTTTTCTTGCTTGATCTCCTTTCTGCTGGGCACAGTGGATGCAGCAGAACTCCACCACCACGCCGCATGCGAGGATTTTTTTTGTGCAGGAGCTGGCTGCAAAACCCTAACTCTTGTTGTCTGTTATGTATTCGTTCCATTTCGTTTCAGATTTTCTGACTTGTTTCTTGGAGCATGTTTGCTAGGGTTCTGGAAGAGCCTCAATGGCATAGAACGAACTGCACATGTCTGCAATTCTTGCAAACTCTCTTTGAGTGGCATCCAAGTATATAATTTTTCTTGGCAAAAATTTGTTCTGAAATGGATGCAAATGCCTGAAACTCATGTTAATTTTTCTTTGTGATTCAATTGGGGAATCAGGTGTTTGCAATATGTGCAATGGTGGAGTGAATTTTGTTCTTGACAATGACCCTGTTGGGTATCTTCTTCTTCCCCTTGCCTTGTTACACTTAAGGTCATATGGATCCATTGCAGACTTGTTTAGTTTTGAGAGTCTCTCTGGTTCAAAGAAAGGAATGTACAGTATACTTTTTGGTATGTTCTTCAACTGTGCTCTGTTTTGGAACTTGGCCACCACATGGTTTGATGACAACTATCGATGACCATTTTGCACCTATCATCACAGATTTTTGGCCTATGTGTCTATGTGAAATTCAGGCTCAGAAGTCTCTCAATTCTATCTGGATTAGGTCAAAAGATTGGCCAATTAAAGTTTAAATAAACTGATCCCATGATAAAGAGAAGCAGTTTAGGACTGCAGCTTGGAAGCTTTAAGGATTTGTTGAAGGGTTTTGGGCATCAAACAAGTCTGCAATCAAAGGATTGTCAGATTTTAGAATTCAGTGACTGCACAGTGATTACATGCTCAGGTCTGACTGGTGGTACTTTGCCAATGACAGCCGACTCCGATTTGCAGCTTTGCAAAGTGAAGCAGGAAGAGCTCTCTTGTTGCGATCAGGCAGGGCACCTGATGATATCTCGAGTTTGGTCCTTGTTGAGAAAGACAGGTTTCTTCTTCTATGGTTCTATTTTCATTGTGGGATAGCTAAATTGGTTTCTTCTTCTATGGTCCCATTTTTATTGTGGGATAGCAAAATTGTCCTTGGATCAAAACCAGGGGTGAAAACATTACAAGACTCTTAAATGTACATCCAGTTGCATGAACCCAAAAATACTAGCCTTCAAAACAGTAACAACAACCCATTATGAGATTTTGGATTGAAAAACTTGTGTTTGTGTCTCTGTTTTTGCAGGTCATACATTAAGTCTGAGGGAGTTTTACGGACAGCTCAGTATCTCCAATCCCTGTTTCCTCCAATTGCCAGCATTGCCCTCCTTTTTCCCTTGTAAGTTCCCTGACATTGTCAATCATGCAATATCTCTGGACTGATCTGACACAATATTTAGTTCCATTTTGAAGAGTATTTTTAGTTGTGTTTTGTCCTTAGTTTTGTTTGGAATTTGGCTGAGTTTGGTGCAAATGTGCAAGTTCTGATGAGTTCTGTGCAAAAGTGAAAAACGCTGTGCAAAATGGATATCATGAACATTGAGAGCTATTGAGAGTAAGTTCAAAGTCTTTTATGGGATGATCTTTGTCCAAATGACATGTAAAATCCATTGCAAACAGGAAAATGCATTAGCCATAAATGACTAACCATATGGATTTTATCTTATACAGTTTCAAATATTGGACTCTGTTTTTTTGAATGCCACAGATTCTTCAGAGACTTTGTATACGAAAGCATTGCTGACAACCGTTACTCAGTCTTTGGACAAACAGATGTGTGTCGAATGTCAGATGCACAATTCAAGGAGCGCTTCATTGAGTAACCTATTTTTCCATCTCAAGTAGTTTGTACATCAATAAATGGTTTATAATTTAAAAACCTTGAAATATCAGGAGCACATTTCCTGGCCTGGATTTGCCATCCCATTCATAAACAGTTTGGCTAGGAATTTTTCGTGTACATTACAGTGTAGTATTGTAAAGGATTTAAGTTGCCCTTTTCTGCCTATTCAGAGGTAATTAATAGTGCAGAACATTTCCACTTTCTTGCCACTTGCCAATTCTGCAATTGGACATAGAAGTGCAGAAACTTTAATTCAAACTTAAGGGATTTTGTACAAATTTCTATTTTCTGGTGCTTTTTTTGCTATGTAGGATGTGTTGACGATTGAGAGCTGAAAATAGCGATGACAAAAACGTAAATTTACTATGAGCTCTCCACTCAATCTTAGGATCATACAAGAAGTTAACAAACTTTATGATCTGGTCTGGTGTACTCCTAAATAGGAGGTGAACATCCCTTGCAAATGTTTGTGTTATTTGTAAATTGTATCTGGTGATGAAATTGGACAGGAGATGAATTGCCTACCAGGGGCCAACCAAGAAAAAGGGAAATAATAGTGGCCCAAACCCATTTCTGCAGTGAATTGTGGGTCAAATGAGTCTGGTCTCCAATGTCTATTTTTGTGTGAAGGAGCAAGCTTGGGTTTTGCTTGCTTCAATGTGTGCATGATAAGTGAGTGTGTGAGGGTTGAAGCTTTTGAAGAGAGAGTTGAAGGTCATGAAGGAAGAGCTGAAGCTTGTGAAGCCAGTGACTGTAAGTGAGTGTGGTGGAGAGGATTTTTGCAGCCCTAGAACCTGGCACAAGAAACTATTTTGTGCTTGTTCAAAAAAACAAAAGGTATGGAGGTGTGTTGACCTGGTGGACATGGAGAATTTCTTGCTTATGAACCCTGAGTAGAAGTGAAGGTTGTCTTCATTGAATGAAGGGTGCAAAGCAAAGGGCATGTTCATTGATTGACACTACAAATTGTTCCAACTTCAAGGGAGCTCCTGAGTTTTGGAGGTGAAGATTAGGGTTCTACGTTAAAATTACCTTTGAGCTCTCTAATCTCCAATTAGCATCATAGAGCATCCTCTCAGGAATATAATTATCACAGTGAAGAGCTCAGCCTGTCTTGTTGTCTAAGTGTATAGAAAAACCTTGTGGTGCACTTCATAGTTCATTTGGTGTTGAGATAGAGACTTTGATGGCAGCTGGGGAACTTTTGTAGTGTAGGGCAAAACCTTGGGTGAATTTTTGTGGTGTACTTGGTGTTGCAATAGAGACTTTTGGAAGCACTTTGGGACCTTTCGAAGGTAGGACTGAACCAGTGTTGGGTGGATATCTGGATTTTCCAGATATCCATCTCAAAATATCAATTGGAATATCAAAAATGACATTTGACGGATATCATTGGGACTGATATCCAATTTGATATCTGAGATGTTGGATATCACCCATCATGATATCTGGTACTTTGTTGAAAACTATGCCGGATTTTAAAATGTTGATATCCGACCAAGATATCAAATCCAGAGCCGGATATCAAGGTTAGTAGTACCTATCTATGCCTTGAAAGCCTTTGTTTGCCATAGATAGGTTGATATCCGACCTAGATATCATATCCAAACACCTAGCAAACACAATTAAAGGAGCCACAGAAAGGGAAGGGGTGTACACTGCTTAAGAATTGTGCCTCTCTATTTTTTAACATAATAGGAACACAATAATTCAACATATCCACTTGTTTTTTTGGAATGAATCCCATTACCAAAATTTTAATCACAAAATTTTCATGCAAATTCATGTTGTTTGAAGAGTCTTTTTTTGTAGCATTCAAACGAGTCAAAACACAAGAATAGATAATGTTCCTTCATTTTGAATATTCTTATTGCTCATCAAATGTGCACTATTCACTCCCTAAATGGGACAGCATATTCAAGTTGATAAATCAAAAGAGCAAAAAGAGTTAAGCTTGGTAAAAGTTTTATTTATGACACATTGACACATTTATTTCCAATGTGGTTTTGACCTTCAAAATTTCAAAACCTGATATGTGTTCTTAACAAAGGTTATTCCTTCTTATGTGATGGACAGAAATCAATATATTTTATAAAGAACATTAAATTAAATAGTTTTTCTCATTGATTTTCAACATGCTACATTCTGAAAACAAATCATAATTAGATTCAATTCCACTAGTTTGTAGATTCCAAAAATGGGTTGGGAGTTTGATTTTCAATTTTGTTTGCTTCATGCAAAATTGGAGGCTATCAATTATGATATGCACTCGAGAATAACTAAATATTGTTGAAGATGGCCAAGAAGCTGATTAAGAGCCTAATCAGTAAGGTTGAAAAGGCATATTTTTGGTAAAGAAGAGGAGTGAGAAGAAGAGGAGTGAAGGAAAAACACATTTGAGGTTTTTTTGGGGTAAAGCTCAATGGAGTAGTTCTTGAAAAACCTAATGCTCTCTGATGCTAATTGGAGATTTCTATACACTTAGACAACAAGACAGGCTGAGTGTTGTCTAAGTGTTGATTTCTCACTTGATTTCTATATCAAGTAGATTGTTGATCTAATGTTTCTGTGGGGAACTTGAGTCAGCAACCTACGTGCGTGGATGTACACTAAACTTTTGAAATGAAATGAAATGTTGAATTGTCTCCATGGATTCAGTAACCTGGTCTGGTAGCTTAAAGCATGGTATGTATTTATTTTGTTGTACCATAACTATGTCTTAAATCCTAAGTTTGCTAGATCTCGACCTTGGAGAGGAAATGAAATGAAATGTTAAATTGTCTCCATGGATTGACTAACCTAGTTTAGTAGATTAAAGCATGGTATGTATCTATGGTATTTTGTCATGCAATAACTATGTCCTAGGTTTGCTAGATCCGGTCCGTGTAAGATTAGTTCAAGATAATATAATGTTTGGGTGCTATGAAATTCAAGATGTAGGAGTTACAACAAGTTATTGTAGAAATGAAATTTGACCCCCTCAATGTAGTTGCAATTGTCATTGATTTGAAAATTGGTGGTTAGAATCTTTTTGGATTGTGATGATGGTCATGTTTGTTATGAAATCAATTGCACATTTAGTTCCTTGGAAAAAGTGTGGGTGTGTTCATTAGTATAAAAATGGGGTGTAGTTTATTAGCCTAAATTATTAGAGATTTCTATAATGAAATATTTTCATTGCATTGTAATTAGTTCACTTTTATTAAAGTTATGTCATTATGTAATCATCATAATTCACTACTAATTGAAATAATTTACTATAATAAATAAATGATTTTTCATGTTGTTGTTTTAAATATCCTAAGTTATACCATTGTAAGTTATACCTTAGATTATTCTAGGTTATACCTTGAATTATACCATTGTAAGTTATATTTTAAATTATTCTAAGTTATGCCCTAAATTATACCTTAGGTTATTTTAAGTTATTATAAGTTATACTCTATGTTATTCTACCTTAAAGATGTCTACACTAAAATATATCATATGTTATTTCACTTTAAAATATAATAGCCTAAAATAATATAAAATAGCCTAAGGTAAAATAACATAAAATAATCTAAGGTGGAATAGCTTAGAATAGTCTAAATATATAATGGAAAATAACTTATGGTAAAATTATTTAGAATAGCATAAAATAGCCTAAGATTAAATAGCCTAAAATAACCTAGGGTAGAATAGTTTAAAATAACATAAGGGGGAATAGCCTTGAATAGCTAAAAATAGCCTACAATAGTCAATAGTATCTCAAGGTGGAATAGTTTTAAATAATTTAAGGTGTAATTGTCTAAAATAGTCAAAAATAGCCTAGTGCAAAATAGTTTAGAATAGCCTAGGGTAAAATAATTTAAAATAACCTAGAATAGTAAAAAATGATCTAGGTTAGAATAGCCTAAAATAGCTAAAAGTAATCTACAATAGTCTAGGAATAGCATAAGAACCTAGCTTAAAATAGTTTACGCATAACCTTGGGTAGTTTACATTAGCTTAAGAATAATTTAAGGAAGCATATGAAGCATGTAAAGTAAGGTAATAAGATAACATAGGTAGTTACCTGGGTAGGTTAGGAAGAAAATGTGGATAGTAATATATGGTGACAAATAATTTCACTTATTTGAATAGTGGTTTAATGGTTAAAGACTTGTTTTGTAAGCATGGAGGTGAAGGGAGGTGAAAGGTTCAAACTTTCACATTTGCACCTTAAGTAACATTGAATATGTACATCATACTGTTGGCAAAATGGATGCTTCACCATCTATGTCCAAGGTTTTGCAAGATTTGACCAATACCTATTTGTTAAGCTCAACGAAGATCCAACCACTAGTTGGTGGAAAGGAGAATAACATGGTATGGCAGTCTATTGAATTGTTGCCAATTTCATCTTTAGGTGAAACCATCACTCCAAATGGGATGAACATAGGTGATGATGAACTTTCCAAGCTCACCTGTGAAATCTGCTTTTGAGAAACTAGCAACAATTTGTTTAGAAGTAAGAAAAATTACTCCACACATTTTTAATTTCAATAAGCATTTAATTTGGAAGATTATCAATTTCTTATGTGTATTCTTGAGATGATGCATGAACTATTCCTTTATAGTTCTTGAATTTCGCAATGTTTAATTACAAGACTATTTTCTTACTTGTAATTCTCTAATTCACGTGAGCAGAATGATGCATTCCATTTTGCTTCAATTTCCATCAAGATGATTTTTGTTGAATAGTTCTTGAATTTAGCAACATCAAATTGTAAGGTTTTTTTTCTCTGATGTGCAAAGTTGTGGGCATGATGTGTTTTATTTTCCTTATTTACAAGGAAAAACAACATGCCCAATTTGTGACATCCCAATAATAGGTTGGCAGAAATTGAAGCCTAAGGTGCTTATGAAGATCAATCCTTTGGTCTTATCTCTAGGAGATGCATTTGATATTGTTGTGGATCCTGCCATATGTGTTGAGAAGAAAAGGAAAAAATGCAAAAGAAACAAAAAAAAGCAGGAAAACAAGCAAACAAGCACATAATGGAAGATGAAGAAGATTTTGATGTTGACAATGAAACTGATAGTGAAGACGAGCAAGTTGGCCTTATCAAATGGTGTGTAAAAGAAAAGTTCAAAAGAAGGAAGGCTAGATCTGTTAACACATCATAGGAGCTAGATGGACATTGGGGTGGTACAAGGTTTGCACTATCTTTATGAAATCTGCCATAGATTATCCATCGGGATGCCAAGGCTTCCAACATTTTGCTAGGCCTTGATTTTGAACCATAGGTTGGACATAAAAATTGGATGGACTTCCTTTCTTTGCACATATGAATTGAACATATAAACCACTTCTCATTTGGAACCCATTCCCCCTTTCAATTTGAATTTTGTTTTGATAATGAACTTTACCAAAATCTTTGTGTCTAGGGACATCTTGTGGATTCTTTGCAAATTGTAGATTGTAGATTGTAGAGTGCAATTTAACTCTTTATTCATTTGGTGGGTATTGGGATTAGAAGATCCATAACCTTCTTGGGAGATAAAATGAAATTGGTGTTTGTCATGGGCATTAGTGCACCTCTACAGCTAGTGCAAAAGCTAAGAATTGTATTGTGCTCATTTCCTTGGGCCAAGTACTTAACACCAAAATATTATATGCATGGAGTTGTAAATGCATATAATACTTTCTTATGGGATGTTGAGCCTACACTCGAGCTAATCATTAGTCGTTGACCTATTGACACCTAGAAACAGAACCTTGTTGTATGGGTCAGTTTCAACCAGAAGTCCTGCAAAGGTAGTGTGCTCCTATGTTTGTATTTTTTACATAAGAAAGATTGTGCTAAGGTGGGTGCTTGAACATGTCATACAACTATTTACATTGCAGGAATCATTGGAAATGGTGAAAGTTCACCATCTAAAGAGGCTCATGTCTAGGTCACATATTGACTTTGAGTACACTATAATGGATGATGACCACAACCATGAGCAAGAAAAATAGTATGGCAACAATGAAGAGTCCTAGCTTGCAATTTCCTTAAGCCCTAGCAATGGAATTTGAATCAAACTAATTTGAGGTTTTACAACAATAGTTCATCAAAAAAAATCTTTCATGTTTTCAAAACCTTTAGGATTTTCCCAACACCATTGTCCATAGCACTGATAAACCAATTAGGCCTAATGATGGTGCATAAGGTCTGTAGTAGACTTTGAATTCAAGAGTTGGTCAAGTTGGAAAAGACCATTGAATCAAAGTTTGCTACAAACTTTAAACAAATTAGAAATTCCCAACCATTAAATCAAATTAACAAAATCAAAATTTGCTGCAAACCATAATACAACATAGGATTTTAACAAATCATTGATCTAGCATTGGAAAATTTGATAAATAACATAGGTTGGGTGCAAGAAACTTACAAGACCAAAACCTCATGTAATATTTGATCCAAGCAATTATATCTTGTATGTCCATTTAGACCCAAATTGTGCAAATTATTACACCACAACCTCATTACAGTCTGCAAAGATCCACACTAGATTACGTTGGTCTTGTAAAGAAATAAGCTTGAACCATGGGAAAAAAAAAGATTTGAAGATTCAACCTATAAAGTATATATTTGTCCTTGTTGGGCACTTGCTATGGCCAACTATCCAAGTTTTGGATGTCCAATCTAGGTCCTTAAAATTAAATAACCTTATGTATCAATTCACATTAAGATAATTGCATTTAATCTAACTCTCAAGAATACATTAACTTTCAACCATTTTCAACAAGTAGAATTTTGATATTAACCAAGGACTCCACAGCAAATTATTGAGACCTTGAATATGTCCATTAAAAAATGCACTCAAATTGAAAACCTGAATATGTTCATACAATAAATTTAGATTGAGTAGTTGAATATGTAAATTGAAAAAAAAGATAGCTACATACTTGATCACTCATCTTTTGAAAAACACTTTGAATCAAATTGAATTTCAGAATCACTATTGAGATGACATTCTCAAACTGCCAATACGCATTTAATCCTTTCACATGAAACACTTGGCAGATTGTAAATAATGATTCCTCCTTTCTATTTGTGTGTAACTTGCACCATTGTAAACTTTGAAACACAAACAAGGTGGGAATAAATATATGCGAGACCTTTAACTACATCCATCACAAATGAAGTTTCTTTCCTCCCTAAGTTTTTATAATAATGAACTTCCACTACTTCATCTCCTTTCTCAAGTGAAGTTATAATCATTTGCCAATGGTTGGTCCCCATTGTACATAAACAAACGTCTAACACAAGTGAGAACCCAAAACAATGAATTTTCTTCATTCCCAACCTCTACACAAACAACAAAGTTACCCCCAACTTGCAATTCAAATGCAAGTTGGTTGTTGTTTGGACCTACCTCCCAATTTGTGTTATCATCATTAACTTCCACCAACATATCAATACTGGAACATGGTTCCAGTGTTATTAATTGCCAAGACTTTACA
>Ga0116231_10005369_pt1 | contig 25298 bp, 14 predicted proteins | sample S1TSphgellanicum_2_FD_89695 | JGI IMG/M metagenome (GOLD analysis project Ga0116231, IMG submission 89695) | Host-associated microbial communities from peat moss isolated from Minnesota, USA - S1T2_Fd - Sphagnum magellanicum MG | ecosystem: Host-associated > Plants > Peat moss > Unclassified... | reverse complement strand
TTCTTTTTCGTCCACAACCAACCAGCAGAAAACATTATTAAAAAAGAAGGTGAACTAGCTCTGCGCGAAGAATGTTTTCTTTTTTTTTTCCCCCCCCCCCCCCCCCCCCCCGCGACAGTTCGGCACGGCTTGCAGTTTGGAATCAGCAAAGGCAGAAGAAGCACCAGCGGCAGCAAGCATCTCGATGCCCTGTGTGTTTTTTATTGGGAAGGGAAGCTGGGAGTTCTTGTCGCTTGGGGTTTTGGAGAGACAGTGCTTTAGTAAGCTAGGTCCAGTGTGATTCGGTTGGGTTCTGGAGTGGCAAGCCTAAAGTTTAGTCCAGGAGGGAATTCTGTGATGGTATTGTGAAGGGATTTTACTAAGTGTGTAATTCAAGTCTGGTGAGGTTTGAGAAATCTTAAGATGAACTTGTGTGTGTATATATATCTATATATATATATATATATGTGGCTGATAATTGTACCAGAGAGCTAGCGTAAGACTGACTGACTGCCTTCAAAAACAGTACACAGCAATCAACAATTCCTAAAGCATCATCATGATTTGATGACGAAGGAATGAACAATCTGCCATCCCAGGGTTCAGTGGCTTTTGCAAATGGAGATTCAGTGGGATGACGAGGTTGGGTCCTGTGTCTGTCTGGAGCAACATTGAGGAATTGGGAATCTAGGGTTGCAGTGTGATCCAGCTGCCCTTTTATTATTGTGTCGTACTCCCATGGCGGGTGATGTAAACTGCATCCACATGGAGGTGACGGAAGTGGTCCCTTCAATCTGGTTTTCTGAGAAGAGGGATAAAACAGGTAGCAAGTTCCATAGTCCAGAGTATGCGTAGTTACTATGATGGCAATTAAAGGACCCAATTCTGCCTCTGTAACAAGTCTCTAGTTGAGATTACAGCAAGATACAGGAGGGATGAAGTGATGAATCCACAGGTTTATTTATAGTCAGAGGCACAAAGGTGGTAGAGTTGCAAGGACAGATAAGGAAGATGGGTTCTTCTACTATGGATGCCATGCAAGTGCTTTTTACAGCATTTGACACTGGCGTATCAAGTGTGTGGCATGAAGAGGACCGTTCATGGAGGTCTGAAGATAGGCAGTGGAGAGCAGAGGACATTGACTACAGAGGTGAAGAACGCATATGGCGGGAGGAGGAGAGGGGAATGCGGAACAATGAGCTGAGGTACCATCATTTGTTCAACTCTTCCCACTTTCTATCATTTGTGAGGCTCAGCCACTTTCTCCCTTACTTTTTCTTCATCTCCATTAACTTGGAATGCACCTGCCACATGCTTTCCAGAGTAGTTTCTCTTCTTTCCCCATGCAGCAGAGGGATGTTAGGGCTAGATATCCTTTCCTTGCACTATTCAACAAATGCTGATTGGTCTACAAACAGATGCCAAACTCTTTTTTCATCATTGCAATATTCATATCTCTGATGATCTCTGCCTTGTTGCAAGATTTGTCCTCAGTTTCTGAAATTCAGTTTAAGGTAATCCTCAACTAGTGTGGCTAGAGTCACCAATCAAAATCCCTAACAGGAGTTTTGTTCATATGCGGATTATGGTCCTTTTCATGTATACTTTCTATCTTTAAAAAAAAAGAAAAGCTGAAGTACTCCAACTCAGATCAAGGCTCCATTCTAGTGATGCTGCATGGTTGATTAGATCTTGTTTCAAGATTGACATCAACAGGTTGGGTCGGGGGGTAGATGGAGAGAAGAGGATATGGAACAGCGACATGTGGAGAATGCCCGGTATCTGTGGACCAGGTGTGTTTATTTGCTTTTCATTTTCTGTCACTTCTTGGTCTGAGTTCTTCAACACCTGGCTTTCTGTATGCTGATGGCCTCTGGTATGGATGGAACCAATGCAAGAAGGGAGGAGATGCCTGCATAAATAATTACAAGGTTGTCCAGACATGAAGACTGATGAGTATTGAGGTGTGATATGTTCAGTCTAATTAGCAAACCTGGACTTCCAATAAATTTTCAACATCGATGTCAAAAAGAGCAATTCAGGAGGAGCTCTTCTACCTTAACCTTTGCACTCAAGAAGAATTGTTGAGTTAATATGCAGTAATGCAGGTTTGTGGAGAAGAACCGAAGAGATGTGGAGGAGAAATCAGAGCAACTCAAGGCAGTCTCAAATCTTGCTGCACTATTTGCAGGCTTTGCTGTTGTCACCCTTACGCAATTCACAGTTGATCCAACTCAAACAGGTGCAGTTTGGATTGTATCATATGGTGTTTTGACAGCAATTGCAGTTGGGCTGATGACTATAGCCATGGTGACATGCACATTGATTCTCGGCAGCATTCTTAAAAATGGAAAGCTATATGTAAATGACGAGGCTGAGGAGGAGTTTATGTTCAAATGTAAGGCATTTGTGGTGAATTACAAAGAGGGAATTGTTCGAAGGCCTCCATTTCCACGACTAACATTTGAGACCTTTTGGAGTGTCCGATGTGAGACAGACTGGCGGCGAGCCTTCCAGCTTTTTGCAGTGGGGGTTTTGTCATTTCTTGTTAGCCTAATACCAATAGGATGGATCAAGTTTTCACAGTCGCCCATTACTGCAGGCCTGTTCATTGGCATAGTTGGTGTATCAATTGTGGTCTGGGGGTTTGTCCAGTTCTCGTGGGGGACTCACATGACTAGTAACATAAGTAGATCACAAGAGCATGGAACGCAGTTACCCACAGCAGGCCTACCATTCGACTGGCACCTCTCACCTGGATCTGCACAACAGGCAAATATGTGAAAAGAAAGTTGCTATGTGCTTGCTAAAGTGGTTCTGATTGGCTGAAAATATCATTCTTATCATATTGGCAAGGATTGTTGCTCAGTGGCCTGCAGGAATATGCAAATTGTCAGAACTCTCAGAGGACCAACATTGTCTGCTAGGACCAAATACCCCAAAATCCATATAACTTTACTTTCAACTTAGTGGATTCTCATCACTTTAGACCACACGATGTTTGGAGGTGTTCCAAAGAAAGCTATCATTGTCAGTATTGTCAGTATTAACATTAGAAAACTGCTGATGCATTTGAGACTGGTTGAAATCTAGTGTAAGAATTGTTTGTGAGGATTGTCAATTTCCTCCCTTGTCCATGGTATAAACAGCAAGTCTGAGAATTTGTATTGAATGTGAGGGTCTTTCCTTACAATGCCTCCCCCCTCCCCCAGTTTTCTATACTGCTAACAGCAAGTCTGACACCTGCAATCAATGTGACAGGCTTTGTTAGGGAGGCTTTTCAGGTAGGTGCACTTGATAAACTGAAAGCATTTGCAAGTTTCAATGGACCTGATTTCTATTAGCTTCTCAGGAATTCAGGCACCATCACTCTTGTGAAGGGGGCTAGGCCTGTTCCAAACCAAAATAGTTTTTGGTCAGGATCTCTTCTGCCAATCTGGACCCACCAAACTATATATTGTTCTTTGAATTAGATCATCATGCATGACTGTTGGGGTAGGCTGAATTGCATTTTTTGTCATTCTTCTCTTTTTAGTTGGTGTCTCTGAGGGTCCTCTGTTCTTGACTCATGACATTGTGCATGACATCGCCTCATTTGTTGAACTTGTGTACAATTTGGATGTGATGATTCCATAGCACAAACCCATGTCAAAGCATGCAACATGTCCTTCAGTGGTATTGTGCAAAGCAGTGGAATGCAAGACCACGGTGAAAATGCATAATTGAGGAGCAAATTCTATTGAATAGGTGGAACTGTGGGTTGCCCTAACATGTGGAACATTCCACCAGTGGGCAACATTTGAAAACAAAGTTAAATGGTTTTGAGTTCAATAAAAATAAGCCTAGTACAGTTATGTGGATCCCATTGAGCATGGCCCATAGTGGTAAAATATATACTCAACCCCTAAGTGTCTTGCTAATTCTCTAGATCTGACACCGGCTATGTGTTGCAAGTTTACTTACAAGGGAACATTGCCACCATTTCCTACAAGAGCTAGCGTGGTTTTTATGGTAGTCATGGGAGGAAAGATATCTTGAAAATCAATGCCTTTTTTTATTCATAGCTTCTAGCAACCAACTTGGGCTCGAATATTCCATCATGGTTTCGGGCATGTTTGATTTTGAAAACCCATCTACACGAAAGAGCTTTCTTTTAGGCACGGTCAACCGAATTCCAAGTTTTTTTCTTGTGGATTGCTTCCATTTATTGGTTCATTGTTCCCAACCATTTTGAGTTGGAGAGTGCTTCTGTTATGGTGGTTCCTTTAGACCTGGCTCCCTGGTTGCCTCTTCCAAACTGTGATTGATGTTATGTACGTAATCTTTTAGTCTCATTAATTTTATGCTGTCCCAGTTTATCTTCACACAACCACTTGGTTGGATGATGAGCTTCTTATAGGACTAGGGATTGGACTATCTTGCACGGGAGTTGTTTGCAAGGGAGATCAAGATTGTTGATGTGCATTGTCATTTTGATTCTCTATTGAATTGTCTTCACAATTGGTAAGTAAAGTTGGGCCACCTTTGGAAGTGTCATGCCCTTGATCTGTCTTTCAATAGAAAGGAATGTGGAAGTGATTATTTGTTTCTTCAACTACTTTGTCCTCTGTGATTGAAGGATTTGAAAATTCTTCAACCATTACATCCCTAAAGACAATGATTTGTCACATTTTTTGAATGTAACATAGGCCTTTGAGTATTGATCCATGTTGATCCCTAAAGACAATGATTTGTCACATTTTTTGAATGTAACACCTATAGGCCTTTGAGTATTGATCCATGTTTATCAAAATTCCCAATGATTTGAAATCAAATTTTCTTGTCTTCTCATTAGTTACGGGAGTTGTAGTATTGTTCCAAAAACCTTCAAATTGGTTGAATCTAGTTTTTTCGCCTAAATAGGCATACTATGAATTATTAGTTGTAGCATCTTGGTAGATTTCATGTTTGAAAATAGTCTATAGTTTGTAAAAAAATTTCCAATAAATGCTTGGGTAATTCTCCTTTTGATGCAATTCTTATGGCAATTTCCAACAAAGATCTATTCTTACATTCAACCAATATGTTTTGTTGTGGGTTGTATGGTCGATTAAACTTCTTGATTCTTACAAATGCACATAACTCTCCTTGAAACAACAAAAGAGTATTCTCTTCCATGATCAATCCTAAAGATTTTGATTATTTTGCATGTCTAGTTAATGTATTATAGTCTTGAACTTCTTGAAGACATCTAAAGCTTAACTTTTAGCTTTTAGGAGATACACCCATGTCTTTTTGTTGAAATTGTCCACAAATGTAATGAAATATTTTGAACATGTTGTTGATTTGACTCAAAAAGGCTTGTAGATATCAATGTGGATCATCTCTAGGATTGTCTAGAGCTAGTTTTGTGTAATTTGTTTTAGCAATTTCATTATAATTTGCTTTCCTTTGAGACAATTATTATAAACATGATGAATTTGAGGTAGTTTGGGTAGACCAACATTTTAAAACATGAGATGAAAGGATTCAAATTTTAAGTGACCTAACCTTTTGTGCCATAGAATTGTCTTTTGAATTTGATGGGGTTTGTGTTTTAACTGTTTTCTACTATAGTTGAAATTGAATTCTAATTTAAACAGAAAAATTTGTTCAAGTTTATAGAAACCATTGCCCTTCACTTCGATTCTTGATATGATAGCATTAGTCATGTCCCTAATTAGAGAGACTAATGAAAAAAATTCTACTATATGGCCTACATCTCCAATGGTTCCAATGGACAACATGAATTCTTTTAAATGTTAGGTACATAGAGATTGCTCTCGATAGACTTATTTCTCTAATTTTGAATTGAACTAAAACAATGTGTTCTTCAATTAAATGGTGGGAACCTCCACCTATTGTTGTAATGGATGTGTTACCTTTTCCTTTCAAAGATACTAACAAAATTTTACTTTCTATTACATGTTTAATGGCACCAAAATCAAAGTATCAAGAAGGATTCTCAATAGTTTTAGCAAGGTAGTTTTCAAGTTAGATTTTATCATTACCTCATGAATCCTCAACAAAATTTTCTTTTCTTTTGCCTTTATCTTCAAAAATTGGTGTGGATTTTGTGAAGTTTAATTTGTTTCTTCTAGGAAATGTGCTCAAGTGTGGAATCAAATTCCCAAATCTTGCTTACAATGTTTTGAGTTTCACACTCTCGTTCTCAATGACCTTGTGCCTCGCAATATTTACAAATTTTTTACTTGTTATTAGTGGTTGTTTTGACTTTTTTTTCTTAATTTCTTTTGTTCCCCACTCTTTATATTGCTACAATTGTTGTTGACCTTTTTTTTTGCCATCCAATTGTCAAGATTACTAATTGTTATCCTTGTTATTGCCCCAAGCTAATGGATGTGCATGTTTAGATTTTGGGTGCACCCATCCAATTGATAGGTTGTTTTGAAGTCTACCCATCTACTTGTTGGGTTTCTTCTCAAAATATGAATGTTGGGTTGTATGTACATTTGAAATTTCAAAATTTCAAAACTTCAAACATGCTTATATATATGGGGTATAATTTACATGATGTATTTAACAAAGTTATGGTTTATAATATATTAAACTTAACTTTTTAAAACCATCTTTTTTGGTATGATTTGAAATTATCATCATTTTTCAAGATGAACAATAAAATTTGCAACCTAAATATGTACATTTTTACAAATTCATATTTATTAAGAAATTATTAAGAAAAAAACTAACTTATTTGAACAATTATAATCATTTTTCATAATTCAAGTTGTAAAAAAAATTTCAAAAATCCACTCATATGAAAAATTCATTTTGGGGAAAAAGGACATGCAATCTTAATATAAAATAATGTTTGTGGCTCCTTTGAATGTGTTTTGACCCAATTGGTATTTATCAGTTGCTTTTGATCACCTCAATCATCGCAATTCAGCAAAAGGTGGTTAATGCAATTTCAAACCAAACAATTTCCATGTAACACATACAGTCACAAAATACCCCATGACCCATATTCTTTAAAGAGGACATTTACTCCCTTTAAAATGTAATGTGTAGGTGACCATGGGAGTGGCATTCCAATGAATTTTTCCCAAATTTGTAAAAGTGAATGCCCAAAATTCTTACATTTTAACTCTTGCAATTTTGGGATCTCATAAATTCTACAAAAGGTATATGATTGGGTTGTTTCAAGACTTTATCTTATATCTTCATCATCATGACTTTTCAAATATGGCCATATAACTTTTTAACAATTTAATCTATTTCAACAACATGAGAACATCACATTGTATTAAACATTAAGGCTTTTCAATGGTCCAAAGATCACTAGATTTGGACAAGATTTGGTTCTCCAAACCTTGCCTAATGTTTTTAAAAACTTGATGGGAAGCTCAATTCATGAAAGTCCAAACTCCTAAAATAAAAGTGCTTTTGAAGGGTATGGGAGTTATTCCCTTATACTCCCACACACTATCACTCACCTTGACAAGGTGTTTGAATCATGCCATGCCTTGGTCTCTTTCCTTACTTATTTCTATTGTCTAACTTTAACCTTGATTATGAGTGCAAGACTAAGTTCATGACACCTACATACATTCATGCCATGAGTGTTGAAATTATGGTAGCTATTCTCTATTGATTTTAATTGCCTTATTTAACTACTTGGTAACTACTACCAACAACAATTATTCCAAATATCTCTATGAAGTAAGTCACTAATTATGTGATAATCATGTGTGTAGTAAATATATATATGCACTTGATAATAAGTTACTTTCAAGCACAACAATTATAATCTATTTTTACATCATTTATGGGTTTCAATTGTGATGACTTGAGCAATTATCCAATAAACTAAACATATGCAACAAAACAAGGTAGTCATCCAAGAATATTTAGCCGAGTGATTGGAAAGATACATTCATGAACTTCATTTGTAGGTAAATCTTGTTGCAAAATAAATAAAAAGGTGTGTCACATTGTGGCCTTGCCATTTACATTAAAAGATATCTTGAGGCAAAATAAGAAAATTATGAAAAATCAAATATGTCACCATCCAAAAATATAATCTTCAAAAAATCTTTTAAATAAAACCAAAATCCTTCAAGATATTATAACTCTATAACTAGTCTCAAGTTTCAACATAAGCCAAAATATCGTCTTCATATAAAAATATACCTATTACCTAGGGGCAAAAATCCCTTAAACTACTTATACTTTACAATGAATGTAAACACAATATCCTTGCCTACCAAGGCAAGGCCAAAAACAATCCAATGTTAACTGTCCATAATTGTAACTATAGAATAGGACAATATATCTTGCCTTAAGATACCTGTTGGCATACCAAAACCCATAATCTTTGTTTCATGTGACACATTGCCATGAAGTCAGAGGGAGAAGATTAACTTGATACCATTGAAACCTCTACCGATGCTCAAAATAACTTTCACTTCTTCACTTGAAGAGAAACCATGATTGTAACAAATTTCCTTGAAACTATAAGGATTAATTCATTTATTCAATGAATAGACCTTGCCATCTCCATATTAGTTTTGTTTTTCCATTGCCTATTGTTAGGGCTTTTCCTTCTGCATGATGAATTCTTAGTTGTTATATTGAGGGACGGTGGTGACAACTCACAACATGCCCCCTAATTGCACCCTAATTTCAGATAAAGGATAGCCCAAACTTCATTCTAATTAATGAAGTGTTGCCATCAATTGATGCATATGGTGTTGGATGACATCCAAGTAGAAAAATTGGGCTTCAGTCACCCAACATCCACTAGTGCACCATCCAAAAAATCTCATTCTAGGATTTCATGGATGGGATGAAACTATCCCCCAAGGGTTAGCTTATTTGGTTAATATTTTTTTTCCTCGTGTGTTTTTTTTTGGGTTCTTATTATTTTTTCCCTAGCTTACATTTTTTTCTTTTGGCCCTTCTTGGTGATTTATTTTCTTCTTGCCGCACCTAACCCCAAGTTTTTTTTTGATTCCTACTTACCCCCCACCTACCCACAAGACCAAGATGCTATAGAACCTATTTAGATTTTGGGATTAAAAACTAGTTTTAGTTGTTGGGTTTAACTTGGATTTGAGTTTGAATTTCATTCACTTTGAGTTTGCAAAACTTGAGGAGTGTGAGTTATGTGAAGAGAGGACCTTGATCAAGACTAAAAACCAGGGAGGAGCAAGAGCTTGAAGGTAAGCCTCCTTTTGTTTTTTTTTTTTTGCCATTTTTTTTGGGCTACATGCTGCCTCTAAGGAGACGACGAGCTTGTAGGTGTTATTATCGTTGTTTTGTTTTGTTTTTGTTTTATTGCAATGCAACTCACAATGTGAAAAGGACAACAATGTGACAGTGTCATCATTTTTTTTGTTGCAATGTAACTCACAATTGTTGCCTCATAATTGTCGCCCGCACTAAGTGTTGGTCTTTTGTTTTTGCCATGGTCCTTTTCTTGGCTTCTATTGTTGCGCAATTGTGGTGGTTTTTTTTTTGTTTTCTATTACTACTAATCCATGTTTTTTATTTGTGCTCTTTTTATTTTTGGTAGATAGAAATTCATAAGAAAGGAAGGACTACTACGTTTGATTAGCAAACGTAAGTTGGTGTCAAAGATGTGGTTACATTGGCTTTGAGTGGGAATACTGAGTAGCGAGTGTAAACTAGTGTTGATGTTGGGGAAACATCCGTGACAAATGTTAGTAAAATTGAGGTTGAGTTACAAAAAACAATTGACATGATAGAGGAACAAGAAATTATACTTCCTAATGCAATGTTGGAGCGAAAAAATGTTCAACCTAATGTTGAAATTGATGGAGGTGACATATTAAACTTTACTTCTTGTAATTATTTGCCCCACCCATCCTTTCAAGTAGAGAAGATGGGTGGGGTTTTTTTTGTCGAAATTTTTGTTGCAATACCTTCATTAATCATGGTCCTCAAACCTTTGCATCACCTTCCTTCTCCATGTGAAAGGGTGGGTGGGGCATTTTTTTGGGGTTCAATTATCTAGGTAATACTTCAGAGCTTTGTAGGTGATATTTTTTTTTAGGGTTAGCTTCATTTTTTACAAATTTGAACATTGGGTTTTAGCAATACCCTCATCTTGTGTTTTTGTTCATTTATCTCTATGTGCAATACCTTCATTGTATAGTGTATAACCTTAATGTAAAATGTTAATTCTCACATTAGAATTTTTATACTTTCACTACAAAAATTCCTGGTTTTTCAAATCAAGAATTTTGCTAAAAAAAACCACATTTGGGGGTGGGGGCCAAAAGGACCCCTTGTCATTTTGGACAAGTTGATTTTAACATGTCCAATGTGATTAGGGTGGTCTTCCTGACTAGTAGAATAAGGGCCATTTGACTGGTCAAATGATTTAAATAATTTATTTTAATAATATTATTTAAAAATAATTTATAGGCAAGTATGTAAGTTGTAAATATGTAGGTAGCTAGCTAGTAGCCTACCCTAGCTTAGCCTAACTCCTACCTTAACCCCCTAAACATATACATAGATTACAAGTATTAATAATTGAATTTTTGACCTCCCCAATGATAAACTAAATCTTTAACCAATAGACCACACCATTAAAAGGGTGTTCAACTTTTGTCAAGTTTTTTATTTCACATGTTTATTTTGACACATCATTACGAAATTATGAGGTACATAAGTAGGCATGTTGTAGGAGGTATGTGGGTGGGTGAGTGGGTCAATAAACCGGTAGGTAAATGGGTGGGTGGGTAGGCGAATAAGTTATAATAGGTAGGTAAGTAGGTGGGTGGGTAAGTGCGTAGGTGAATAGGTTGTAGTAAGTAAATAAGTAGGTGGCTGGGTGGTTAGCTAGGTTGTAATAGGTAGGTAAGTAGGTTGATAGGTTGTAGTAGGTAGGTAAATACAAAAGTAGGTAAATAAGTTGGTAGGTTGTAATAGGTAGGTAAGTAGGTTGGTAGGTAGGCAAATAAGTAAGTAAGTAGGTAGGTAAGTAGGTAGGTTGATAGGTAGGTAGGAAGGTTGTAGAATATGATAAATAGGTAGGTAGGATGCCCCATTTGACTATAATAACATTGGCCATCTTGACTAAATGTTTTATTTAATTAAAACCCCATTAGCCATTTTGACAAAAAAATGTCATATGTTTTTCGTGAATTAGCATCTAAAGGTTTATGTCCAACTTGACTAAATGTTTCAATTGATTAAATATTGTTGGCCATTTTGACCAAGGTGGTCAAATTTTTGTCCAATTTGACTAGATGTCCAAATTAACAAATAATCAAATAGGTTGTTTCAACCAAGTTGACTGGTCAAAAGATACACATGTCATTCAAGCCCTTAGCCTCTTGTTTAAATGTACATGCTCACTAGTAAAAAAAAACTAATTAGTAAACTTGGATCGTTTGAAAAACTAAAAATTCTAGTAGTGTTATGTTTTAGATGTGGTTGCTTTTCCCCTAATTGCCTTAAAAAATGTCCATTGGGCAAAACTTGGACCCAAATTTGTTTGTAAGGTTGATGGGTGTAATGCATCCTATATAACCAAGTACAACTTGGTACAACATTTACAAGTGTACCATAATGTGGTCATGGAACTAAGCAAGCCTGGATGCCCATCTATTTGGGAAAAAGGCCGAAGGCCATGAATGCGCAAGTCTTGAACAACCCTCTAGCCTAGTTTTGTCACAATGAACATAAGGCAATTGCTAGTGCTAAGAGGCACATGAACTTGGAGTGGGATAGGTTCCAAGTTACTTCATAGGACACATTTGAGGTTCTTAAGCCCACACTTGTTAAATTAGCATTTAGCCGCATTCTTCAGCTTGGCATGATTACATGTGGTGTGGGGTCCATCCTTCTCAACATGTACACCAAAGTGGAGTGTGATGAAAACCTTGTAATTGTGATTTGAATGATTCGAACTAGGTATGCAAAGGCACTCAAAGATGCTTAAATGAACAAAACTAAAAATCTTCATCTAATAAAACAATGCAACATAAGGAGATTGGCCTTCTTACACAATATCATGAATTAGAAATGACTCATGGTTGGTAAGTTCTAATAATGTCATTCTCAATTTTATTTAAATTTTAAGTTTTAAGTTTCATATGCAATATTTATTATATTGCGTTGTTTGTTTTGGGGTTTGAAGCATCACTAGTGAGGTGTTTGTGGTTGATGTTGTGGAATGAACAATTGTCAATTGCAAAGTATTTACATGTCAGCATGCCCATGATGCAAAGTTTGCATCAACGCAATACAAGAGGGCTAATGGGATCCCATCCCCTTTTAATAGTGACATAGATAACCCATAGTGTATCCCCATTTTGATTAAGGTGTTGTTTTGGACTTCAGGATGTTAGGGTAGCCTATTATTTTTTAAGTTACCACATATTTACCATTATCACATGTTCCCCATTCTAAGGTGAGGTTGTTTTGGACTTGGGCATTTTTTGCATATTTTTATAACACATGTTACCCTTTTAAAAAAAAATTTAAGACATTTTACTTTCATTTTACATCATATTGTGTTAATGGTTAAAAATACATTCTCACATATTCATATATGTATGCTTAATGAAAATATTTAAAAAGTGGTTATAATATTGCTCTTAAACAAAAAAAACCATTTTTTCCTAAAAATTAGAAGTTCAAACTTAAAAGGAAAACAATACCCTTATGAAGGTATTTTGCAAACACCATGGGTGAAATTTTTTTGGTACATGTTATTGAAGGGGTATTGCTCATGCCCAAAATTACTACTCAATGCTTGTGCAATACTCCTATTATGGTATATTAGAAATCCTTTGGGTTCCATAACATATCTATTGAATCTTAGAGGGGTATTGCATAGCCATACCAAAACTTAGAAGGAAAACAATACCTTCATGAAGGTATATTGTAAACACCATGGATTGAATAATTTTGGTATAGGTTATTAGAGGGGTATTGCATGTGCTCGAAATTATTCAATGCACGTGTTATTACTTCTCTTAGGGTATATTAAAAATCCCTTGGGTTCCATCACATATTTATTGAAACCTGGAGGGGTATTGCATAACCATACCAAAACCCATAAGGAAAGCAATACCCTTGTTGGGTTAGTCTGCAAACACCATAGGCTCAATTATTTTGGTTTAGGCCATTGGAGGGGTATTGTTCATGCCTATAACTATTCAATTCACATGCACTACCCCTTTTAGGGTATCCCATAAATCCTTTAGGTTCTATAACATATTTTTGGAATTTAGAAGGGTATTGCATAGCCCTAGCAAAACCTATAAGGAAAATAATACCCACATTATTTTGCGATAATATCCTAAACCATGAAACAAAAGAATGTTCTTTAAAATACTTATTCCATGTTCACTATATCATGCCAAACATATTGATTCAATCAAATGAAGGTATTGCAAAGTTGTTCACATTGATTATAGAAGGTTTACTTGAACAAAGGTGTGGAGTTTAAATGCAATACCTAATATTTGCATTCACATGAAACATAATAATGTTTTTTTGAATAATTGATCCCCCTATAATATAATATGAAATTCATGTTTTCAAAAAAATTTGTTAATATGTATAACATTTATAGGTTATGAAAAATTGGTCACATTGATGGTAAAGGGGTTTAGGGTTTAAAATTTGACGTGTAATTTATAACTTAATGTTAGAATTCAGATTTTTTCTAAATCAACAAATTGCAATTTCATTTTGAACATTTATCCAATGATGGACATATTTACGTTTTTCTCTTCTTAAAGTTGCAAACCCATTTCAAGAAAACAAAAATTTAAGGTTTATTATTTAATAAAATTTTAATTGTCATTAAAAGAAATTTTATAGCACATGATGTCACCTTTATTTAATGGTTCACATAATAATAAAAATTGATACCTCTTCCATATATTAATCTTATGTATGATTGAGTTTTATTTTATAATTTTAAACATATACTAACTAATTTCTCGCCTAGACTAATTATAACGTAAATTGTTAATATTTTATAATTTATAAATATGTAACACAATTATTTATGTAAATTTTTTTATGATGTATAATATTGGCTACAATATTGGTCTTTAAATATATTTTTGTTTATATAGGCTGATTTAGTTTACAACATCTCAAATAATGCCATATATGATCAATAATTTTTTGACAATTTAATGTGTATACCCTTTTGTATTCAAATATCCTAAAGTTTCAAATTTTTAATATTTTATTAATATAAAATACATGTAATTTTTCTTTGAATAAATGAATGGTTACTTAGGATTCAAAAAATATAAATGTTCCATAATATTAGTTTTTAATTAAAAAAATTGTGTTGAACTTTAAAATATAAGTATATAATATTATGTATGTTTGATCAATGTAATTTTTAAATTTTTATATAGAATTTATTTTATGATATATCAAATAATGATACATTTAATTAATTAATGTATGGAATTATAATTATTTTTGCATTCCTATACATTTAATATCTTAATAATTATTTTAAATTGTTAGAAATTTTACCTAACCATTACATATTGTTAAAAGACATTTTCAAACTCATAAACAAAAAATATTTTAAAAAACTTATTCCATTCCCAATACACCATGCCATAAATATTGATTCAAGTAAATGAAGGTATTGTCAAGTTGGTCACATTGATGGTAAAAGGTAGTGAAATTATCACTAAAATGAAGGTATTTCAATTACACTTTAAAACTTAGTTGAAATATAACCTTATACCATCAATGTGGCCAATATTGCAATACCTTTATTTACATATATCAACAATTTTGCATTGGTCCATTAAACAATTTTTATCATTTATGAGTTTGAAAATGTCTTTTAATTATATTTAATGTTTACTTAAAATGTTTAACATAAAATAATCATTAAAATATTATATGTATAAACATGAAATTAAAATTTTAATAAATCCACACATTAGTTAATTAATTATATCATTATTTGATATATTGTTTATCATAAATTGATATTTATGCAACATTTATATATATATAATCATAATTAACCATTCATTTATTCAAAGAAACTTTTACATGTATTTTTTAAATAAAAATTTAAACAAATTTTAAATTTAACATGTTATAATACAAAAGGGAATAAACATTAAATTGTAAAAAATGTTTGGTAGCCCTAGGTGGCCTAGGCTAGTAAACTACCTACATATCTAGTAGGTTTACCTAGTACGTTAGACCACCTTGAATACCTACTTAGACCATCTAGAATACTAACCTAGAAGGCCTACACTAGCAAGTAAACTACATAATAGGCCTACATTACATAGGTAACTTACTAGGTACACTTAGGCTATGCTACTAGTTAGTTAGTTAGGTTACATAACAAGTAGCCTACTACCCTATTACTTATGCTAAGCTAGGTTGTTTAACTTGGTTAGTGTCGACATTTTAATTAATCTAATAACCTTGCCTACGAGCTTTTGTTGTAGTTGGCAATTCGTCTTATGTTTGTGCTTGCATTCATAGCTCTAAAGAATGTTCATCTTAATAAATATCCAATGTGCCTCTCCAAATCTGTATAAAGTAGGAAATAAAAACATTGTTTATAATCAACAAGTGATCATATGATCTTCATATTCACAAATAATAGATTAAAAATCACAAAAATCACAAAGAGAATATTTTTAAAAACCAAAGTTGTTTGAGCTTTCAAAGAAATAACACTCAATTTTGAAAATACTTGCACTATAGGGAAGGACTTAATTTTTTTAACCACATCACTAACCATACCCACTATAAGGATTATTGCATTGTATGTCCTATTTATTTGTTAATTAGAATAAGCATGATAGATGTGTGTCTATTATGTAGTTAATGTGTGACACTTCCTAATGTGGAAGAGCTAGAGGTTACATCCAGTACAAATTATAAATATTCATTTCTCATAGTTTGTTACAAAATTCCAACACCTTGGATTAAAAACAACTTACATAATTGATGTATTGGTTTCATGGTGCACTACTTTCACTTTTCACTTTGAAAATTTGTAATTGTACTTGAAAAATTTGACTCACAATACATTTGGATTACAACCCATTAATTATGGCCATTGATGAGGTTATTAACTTAATTTTTTTGTTGCAAAATTTGTAGGGGATATGGTGTGATAATGTTTTAATTTTGAGTCAATTCATTAAACAAATGATTTTAAAGGTTTAAGACTTGCCTATAGTTTTATTCTACATGTTTAAATTTATAATTTTCATGAGGTCATAACATATAAATAGGTACTCAAAGAAAGCCAGAACAAAAAAAATCAAAGAAGATTACAAAATCTGATGCAAATTTGGGTTTTTGAAAAAAAATTAAATTGGTATTGCACATTCAATGTTACACACATTAACCATGGCATTGCCAATGCCTTCAATGGGTTGCCGATTTCTAGAAAATTTCATGTAATGTAACAACCACCTTTGATGTAGATTATGCATGAAAATGGAAACAAAACTATGACCATGAAATTATTTCGGGTTCAACTTTTTGTAAGTTGATAATATTTTAGTTTATAATAGTCATAAATGTAAGGATTTATATAAAGGATCTTGGGTAAAATCATGTTGCATCCATTACAAGAGGATTACACACCATCGCCCAACTTATGAGGTCAATTGTTGCTTTCAAAGCATTTGGAGCACAAATTTGAACAACCACAATTGGAAGAAATTTCAAGCTTCTAGAAGGATCAAAAAATGTTCTAGACTTGTTTTACTTTCCCTCACCTATGTTGAAGGAACTTTCGTGCAAATTGTAAGTTTTACAACAATAGTTGATAGAGAGAGAGACAAAGTTTATTTAAAACCTATAGTAAGAAAACTTGCAATAGTAGTAGCATAAGTTTTGGTTCACAACTTGAGGATATTTATTGTTGCTTTCATGGCCATTAAACTAAATTCCAAACTTGCATCCATGTTCATATCATAAATTTTGCAATACATTATTTACTTGTTATAATGTGGACATGGCACGATATATTGAACATGGAATAAATATGTTAAAAAAATCATTTATTTCATGGTTAATGACATTATCACAACACATTGAAAGTATTGTAATTACATTTCTAAACTTTGTTCATGTTTACCTTACACCAACAATGTGGTTAATTTTGCAATACCTTCATTTACATATATAAACCATTTTGCATTGGTTGATTAACAATTCTTGTTGTTTATGAATTTGAGAATGTCTTTCAATTATATCTAATGTTTAATTAAAATTTCTACCAAGTTAAAATAATTATGCAAATATTAAATCTCTAGAAATGCATAAAACATGTAGTTTCACACACTAATAAACTAAGTATATCACCATTAATACATTGTAATAAAAAAATTATATATAATTAATTTACAGGGACTAAACTTACATAATATTGACAAATTGTATTTCAAAATTCAATTAAAATACTTAAATTTAATTTAAAATAATATTCAATTACATGCATTAATAAAGTTTACAATGTTAATAACTTATTTTTTGGAATTTTAAAATTTTCATTAAAATAAAATTTTGTAAAAAAAATTTACATTATCATAACTCTAGGTTTATATATATAATTCAAATTTAATATATATTTTTAATCAATTTTTATCCTATTTAAAATAAATATGAAGATATAGTAAACCCCTTTAATAATCACACCTTCAGTGACCACTTTTTTTGTGACACTAACAAATTGTGATTTAAACATGTATAATCACATTCCATATAAACCCTTATAAGATTGTGAATATAGGTAAAAAAAACCTTACAAAACAGCCCTTTATGTTAGAATAAATGTGTCAATTGTTTAAATTTTTTACACAAGTTATTCTAAGTTTTATTATGCATTATCAGACTTGAAAAAGGTTGTGATTTTTTCATTTTTTAATGTAGTGATTTACATTGAGTTTGAATTCCTTAACTATTCGGCAAACTTTTCCTTGGGTGGTACCACTAGGAACCACCTTATCAAAATCATAGGAAAATTGGACCTAATTTAAGAAATAAAAATTCCATCTACTTATACATTAGTTTATTTGATTGGACTAGGTGGGCTATGTGTCCCCACCTATGCACACATTCATGAAAAATAATGAACACCCAAAAACATATAATATGCATTAACATTTTGATTCTTAAACCAGTCCTGACCTATTTTTGATCCAATTCTTGATTTTTTTTAAAAAAATGTCCTTACACCTACACAATAGATATTTGTTCTTGTTTATTTAATACATGCACAAGGTATGATCCAAACTAATCAATAAAAAAACAAAAGGTGAAAATAATTATCATTTGTGTTCTTAACATCAATGGCCCTTTGGGGTTTCACAATTTTTGATTTCAAAATTTTATAATTAAATCAAAATTGATTAAATCAATTATCTATTAAAGGCATCAAGTAGGTTGGCATTTGAAGTATTTTCAAAATTTAACATCCAAGAAAAATTCCCAAAAAATAGGCTTATTTTGTGTTCCTAATAAAAAAATCCTTCATGTGACAATCCTGAAACTTTTTCCTTATGCATTCATTTTCCACATCAAAACACATTTTTTTTGTAAATTTAATTAGAGTTTTGAATTTTACATAACTTGGGTAACCTTTTGATAAATAATTTGGAATGAAAAGCTTTTCTTTATGTGAGTCCTATGTTGTCCTAAAATTGGACGGGTCATAGAAATTTGGGATGTGACATTCCTAGTGATACCACCGAAGGATAAGTTTGTCATGTTAGCTTGCATATCTTGTTAATTAGATTTTTTTAATTAAATGTTTTTGCTTTCTTAGCAAGTTTGTATATCTTTTGCTTGTCTACATTAAAAAATTGTTTTTTTTTCTTCAATTAGATTCATTGTTGTTAGTTTGCACAACTTGAACACAAAGCAACACTAACATTGCTAAAGGGAATTACAATTTACAAAACCTTAATATTTGTTTTAGATTTTTCCCATTATAGTCACATTTACAAAAAAAAATTTGCAAATATTTTCTATTACTAACAAATGTGATAGTGACTTTAAAGAATGGTGTTTTTTACTAAAACGAATGGATACCAAAAAATGTGTGACACAAACAAGAATGTGATTAGAATGGGCATGATAATTCCATAATATTATTAATTATATGTAATGTATTATTCGATATATTATAATAAAAAAATTGTAGACCAATATTTAAACCAATATTATACATCATAAAAATAAAATTTACATAAAGACTTGTGTTATATATTTATAAAATATGAAATATTAACAATCTACTATATAATTATTTTAGGCTAAAATTATTTATTATATGTCAAAAAAATTTTAATAAATTTTCAATCATATAGAGGATTAATATATGGGATAGATCATTTATTATTATTATGTGAACCATTAAAAAAAAAATCATGTGTTTTAACTTTTTTTAAAACATACAATAAATCTTATTAAATTAAAGATTTTATGTTTTTTTTTTTTTTAAACGAGTTTACAACTTTAAAAGGGAAAAACATAAATATGTACATCATTGAAAAAATGTTAAGAATGAACTTTTTTTTATTTTGGCAAACTTTAAATTCTAACATTAAGTAGTAAATTTTACATTAAACTGTAAACCCTTATACCATCAATGTGACCAATTTTGCATTACATTCATTTTTATGTATGTTAAATCATATTATAATTTAGGTGAACAAATAATTTTGAAAACATGAATTTCATGATATATTAGGGGGGGATCAAGTATTTTTAAAATATTTGTATGTTTTATGGTTAATGAATTATTATAATACAATATGGGTATTGCATTTAAACCTTTTAACCTTCTTCAAGTCCTAATATCATAAATGTGATCGACATTGCAATACTTTCATCTATTTGAATCAATATGTAAGGCATGATATATTGAACATGGAATAAATATTTTTAAAAATGTCCTTTTGTTTCATGGTTTAAGATATTATCACAATATGATGCGAATATTGCTTTCCTTTTAGGTTTTTGTATGGTTATGTAATACTTTTACAAGTTTCAAAAGATATGTTACAGAGCCCAAAGGATTTTTGGGACACCTTACAAAGGGTATTGCATGTGCATTGAGTATTCCTAAGCATGAACAATACCCCTCTGATAGTTTAGACCAAAATAATTTAGCCCATGGTGTTTACTAAATACCCTAAGTAGGGTACCGTATTACTTTCCTTGTAAGTTTTGGTAAAGCTATGCAATACCCCTTCAAGTTTCAAAAAATATGTTATGGAGCCCAATGTATTTATGGGATACCCTACAAGGGGTATTCCATGTGTATTAAATAGTTTTGGGCTTGAGCAATAGCCTTCCAATAATGTAGACCCATGGTGTTTAATTACAAAATACCATAATGAGGGTATTGGTTTCCTTGTAAGTTTTGGCAGGGTTATGCAATACCCCTCCATGTTTAAAAAAATATGTTATGGAACCCAATGTATTTATGGGATACCCCAAAAAGGGTATTGCATGTTCATTGAGTCCTTTTAGGCACAAGCAATACCCTTTTGATAGCTTGGACCAAAATAATTCAACTCATGGTGTTTACAATGTAACTCAATGAGGGTGTTACATTCCTTTTAGGTTTTGTTAAAGGTACATAATACCTCTATAAGTTTCAAAAGATATGATATGAAGCCCAAACTATTTCAAAGATACCTAGAACAGGGTATTGCACATTCATTGAATATTTTGTTTTATGAACTTGAATACAACATGCATTAAATGCGTCTAAATTGAATTGGAGTTCCATATTGTTGTGATTATCCACTTGGTTTACAATACCCCCATCGTAAAAAACATTCTTTTAACATAACTTGCAATACCTTTATATAAGGGGTGTCAAATTTTTTAATCATGCCTTTATTTACTTGTTTGAATGAACAAGACTAAGCTCCATGCAATACCTTCATTTTATTCTTTTCTCATCATTATTGACTGTTGGGGTATATTGCAAAGGCAACCAAGTAGATAAATGTAACCATGTAGGTGGGGGTTGATAGATACTTACTTAAAGTGTTGGTAGGTAGGAAGGTGGAAGAGCAGGTAGGTAGATAGATGCGTGATGGGGGGTGGGTAGGTGAGTGGGGATGAGAGTAGCACATTTTAAATTTATAGGTGAGTAGGTAGATGTGAAAGGGTCTACTTTTAATTTAAATATATAGGTGAGTAAGTCGGCGGGGGACAGTGGGGGGTAGCAGGTGGGTGGGTAGCAGGTGTAATCTTCAAAATATATGAAAGACCATTTGTGTAGAAGCTGAGGTGAAACTCATCTAAAGACCAAACATAGGATCAATATCCTCACTTGACATTGTCATTGCAAAATGCAGGTAGCCTTCACAATAGACAACAGACAGGTCTTGGAAAGAAAAGAAAGTCTGTAAACAAAAAACATAAAATGTAACTAATGTTATAAAGGTTGTGAACAAGCTAATAATGCCATGAAGGTTGTGTCCATGGAGAAAAATTGAGGAACAGATTGGGAAAGCTAATAGGAAATGGGAACATTCTTTGGAACACATGATGAAACAAAATTGCTAAATGCAAAACACTTAAGGGCCCATGGCTTTGACATTTCTAGTATAACTTAACTACCTATGCTGATGTCAGTTTCAGCACCCAAGTGCAGAAACAAATTTTTTTTGGGGGGTGTCAAGGAATTTTTTGACACTTCACTTAGTAGCGATATCCGGAAAGTGATCCTTTTTTGGGCCCTTCTTTCATCCCTTAACCTTTCTTTCAATCTGTAAACATTGGTTATCTGCAAAGTAATGAAATTTTATTAAATTTTGGTATAAAACGTTGGAACTCAAGATTAAATGCATGAGGTTTGAAAATATTTATACCTGCAGTGCAACAACAGAACACAACAACAGTGATTGGTTGAAGACAATCAGGGAAAAAAAAGACAAGGTGAAACTCAGATTTGGTCAAATGTGATGCTAATCTGAGTTTTCAGTACCTGCTGAAGCTCAATGTTCTTCTTACTTCACTGCCTTCAGAAATCTCACCCTTTTTATGACCAAACAGGGGACTCTGGTGCTGTGTTTTCATTACTCTGCAGATATCTTTCTTGTCTTCCAAGTTTTCTGCATGGGGAGAACAATTTCAATGCATAACTGGGAATGAAATTTTACAAAAGGAAATACCTCAGACCCAAACTAGTTTTTCCACTGATTTTGGTGGTAAACTGAGTTTCATCCCCCCTTTCCTTTTTCCTGAGCGCCTCCACTGCTGCTACACATATCATTGCTCCTACCTGTAGAACTACTATAAATACTCTCGAACCTTGTGCATTAAATGCTAAGTTTTGGCATTTCATATTAAGATTTGATAAAATTTCCTTAATTTGCAGATACCACTGAGAGAGGGGATAGCCTGATAGGGGGTGAAAGAAATGGTGACTTTACGGATAACTTTATTATATATCTTTAGTTTGTATATATCAAATAGCCTTTTAAGAGGTTATATTGTATTTTCATTTTACTACATATTTAACTGGATTATATTTGAATAAAAATTTAAAAATTATTAGGCAAAGCCAATGTAAAATTATTTTGAAATTTCAGACATATCAAGAGAAAAACTTGAACTAATAATCTGTCAAATCTGACATCATTGGAGGCCATGACAAAATGCAGAACTTTTTTGAAATTGCTGCGTTGCAGCCTTACAATATGGTTATTTGATTTTTTATTTCCCTGATTTGGTTCACGTCATGGGTCTAAATTCAAGATTTCTGGAAGAAGCCAAAGTAATCTCATTTCTCTGGCAACCAAAATTCTGAACCTGTTGGGCCTCTTCCTCGCATAAGGCATGGTATAACAGCAACAAGGTGATTAGTGATCACCAGCCATAGTGAACCAGCACCCACCCGTGCACCATCCACTGGATGCCCATTATTACTCAGTTGTGGATGAACCTCAACTAAGTTAATATTTGGTTTCACCTTGATAACCAATTTTGTAGGAAATAGGTCTCATATATAAGTAGATAGGCAGGAAAATAGGTAACGATTAAGTAAATAGATGATTTATACATAGGTGAGGGTTGTTTTCATTACCTACTTATTAACAACTTGCTTGTGGATTGTTGGTAAATAAGTAGTTTAAAAAAAGGAACTGAGCTAACCATCACGGTTAACTATTACGTAGAGGCTGGTGGAGTGTATAACATGTAAGAAGTGTGAATTCGAGCATCAAAATGCTTTCAATTTTCAAGTCAATCAGGATTTGCCAAGCAAGCAAACAATCTGTTTGCTAGTGTGGTTCTAGTAAGCAAAGTTTTTCCAGGCTTGATTCTGTTGTCACTTTTTGGGGTGTCTACATCCCACTGTTCAATCTCTACATGCCACACTAAAAGTTGTAGTCTACTCAGCATCCAAATGGCCGTGCTACATCAAAAGTCATATAAAGCATGAACAATTAAACTAGTGGCTAGAATCCATTCAATCGGACATTGATATGTTTATATGCAGAATAGATCATTCACTACAACTAAATGCATTCTTGTTCACTCACCAAGTGCTTTCTTTGAATTTGGAGTGAATTCAGTGGTCTCACTGAACAAGACCTAGCGGTGATGATTCCAGTGGATTCACTAGTTCACTGAACATGGACTAATGAATTGCACACACATTTTGTAATAGGCTAGGTGTAGTAAAAGTTTCAAGCTTGTAAGGGTGAGAGTAAATAATCATCACAGCCATAGTGAACCAACATCCTCTAGCACACCATGAAAGATGGATGATAAGTAGTCAGAAAATAGTTTTCTGTTAGGTTTTAGGGCACTTTCTTTGATATCATGCTTTGAAGACTCAAGATCAAGCCCTAGTTTTGAAGACTCTTCTTTTTAGCCCTCTGTTTTCTAGGGGTCTGAAGTCTGAAGTCTGAACCAATTGATTTTTCCTTCAAAATGGTGCCACTTAGGTTTAGGCTAGATTTGCCACTTTTTGGTCTTGGACCCTCTTTTTAAGGCCATCGGTCCAATTTATGGCTCTCATCCAATATGATTGCTCTATTTCATTGGACCCTCATCTAAAGTGTGGCCCTTAGAATGGGATGTTTTACCATGATTAGAAATGACCTTACAAAAATTCAGGAATTTTGACCATGGTACTAGTTGTGGCTGCTGGTTCAACTAAGGCAGTTAGGTTAACTAGAGTCAAATCTTCTGATCGCGTCATTTTTCCCCACGTCGGCAGACTGACAGCGTTGAGAGTTCTATACCACCCGACTACTCTGCAGACTACACGTCGTCTTGGTTAACTGGGGTCGGTGCAATGCCCCCCCAACACACGTCGTGGGGAGCCGCTCAATTTTCAATGGTCCACAGGCCACTGCACTGAGTCGGTGTAAAAAGGCTCATTTCTTTGTGCAGCCTAAGTGGCGATCATCCATAGGAAGATGTTTTGTATTTATTTTAATTTTAAAGATTTAGCTAAATTTGGCTATAAGAAATATTATATGAAGCTACAAATCTTTTAATAATCCTTCTACATTTCTGTGTACATACTTTACTTACTGAAACCAAATATAGAAATCTGTTGATTTGCCCATTAATTTTTATTTTCTTTTTCTGACTTCTGGCGATTGAAACCCAAAAATAAAAACTATATATATATATATATATATGTATATATATATATATATCGATTTAATATTTAAAAATAAATAAATTCTCCTTAAAAATCTGCACCAAATACTCCTACAGTGCCAGCAGTCTTCACCCCCCAGCCAGAGAGAGAGAGAGAGAGAGAGAGAGCTTTTAGGCCTTTGCTTTAAGCTCACTGCCTATCAGCAACTAGTAAAGTGTAAAGGGACACTTGCAAGGGAGGGAGAGAGAGTGACAAGTGACAACTAAACTATTATTTAATAATAAAAAATTTGATTGGTGGATCCATGAACCACGTGGAGCAAAATCGAAGCAGTAATTATAATTATAATTATAATTAGATTATAATTAAATTTGCTGGAAAAATGCATTTAAAAAATATTTGGTTTGGGAAACCTTTGCTTGCCGACCACTTGGTGACTTTTGTTGAATATAATTTTATAATTTTACTCGCTTTTGGGGGAAAAAAATCGCTATAGGATCGGTAGGTGGGTCTGGTGATCATGAGGACTTAGCCAAATTCGGCTACAGCTCACACAGGAAAAGTAGAAAAGTTTTGGAATCGTGTTATATTTTGGCAAAATGAAAAAAAAAAAAAAAAAAACTAATGAATAAAAAAAGGAGGAGAAATTAAAAAAATAATTATAAAATTAGTATAATTTTGTCCATTT
>Ga0116231_10005366_pt1 | contig 25302 bp, 18 predicted proteins | sample S1TSphgellanicum_2_FD_89695 | JGI IMG/M metagenome (GOLD analysis project Ga0116231, IMG submission 89695) | Host-associated microbial communities from peat moss isolated from Minnesota, USA - S1T2_Fd - Sphagnum magellanicum MG | ecosystem: Host-associated > Plants > Peat moss > Unclassified... | reverse complement strand
TGATTTATGATATATTGTCATACACAAAAAAAATGCTTTAAAGCGAAAAAAAAAACAACAAAATATATAACATTATATATATATATATATATATATATATATATATATATAATGTTGAAGCTGCCAAGGTACTATGGTATTTGTACTTTTTTAAGGTTTTTCTTTTTTTGGGTTTCCCTAAGTTTAATGAGATGTAGCATTGGTTTAACATTACGTCTTGGTGGAGTGGTCTGCAAGCTAACCCCAACTAATGAATGAATAAGAGAAATAAATGTGAAGTTAGAACAAAGTTCTTCAGGAGCTGGCATTACTGTGGGCAATGACCACTTTTGGCCATCTTGCATCCTAATTTCCAGTGCTGCAATCAATATTCCACATTTCAAAAACTATACTTTAGGTTAGTAAATTTCAGAACTGTGTCTTGAAATGAAATTCACAACATAATAGTTTGTCAGCCTCATCTTTTATCTTTGAGAAGGAAAAAAATTTCAAAGAACTTAAAAAATTTATTACATGGATTTCACATACTTACTGTCTGAAACATCATCATGCTCTAAAGACAATGCGGTTTATATTACAATTTATCTCTACTTATCAAACACAGCTTGAATTGCATCATAATACAAACAATCTATGGCTCACAAAACTGACCGCATGTGATTCAACAATTTGTTTGAACATTAAGATCGATGTGAAGATCAGTTCTGAACACATTAGGAAAAAACTTATTGCTTTTTGGACAGATTCTAAGGAAACTCACTTAGCATTCAAATTGGCCTCCCCATGGTCACATGGTTCCATCATCTCATGATTTTCTTCAAGAAGAACCGACCATATCCATTAAATGATGAACAGCTTGATACACTAAATTTTCAGCAGCTCCCATGGGGCCATGGCAGGGCTAGGGATCATCGCCTGCTAGTTTGTTACTGTCTCATTGCAGTAAAGTTGATCTCGGTCGATTGATGGTGGGATTTGGTTACAGCCCACTTGCCACAACAAAAGAAAGATGAACACTACACCCCTAGAAGAGTCTGGATTGTCATGATTGACTGAAAGCCACTTGTATCGAGCACAAGGAAGGCAAGCAAGGAACAAGTCGGTCGTAACTCATAACACATGTTTGTTGCATGATGTCATGGTCGGTCATCCATCTAGATAGTGTTAAAGTTTGATGTTCCCATGGGTCAAAAGAGGTTAATAGGATCCAACGGGATTATTTTATAAAAAGAATGTGAGTTATTTTATATTTTTTTAATAAATTAAATATGTAAATTTTGTCAGCTTTTGCATTTCATCTTTTAAATTTATCATAATTTTGAATCATATCAAAATATGTTAATTATTTTAAGTTTTAGTTTTTTATATCCATATGTTATGACGTTGTTTTATATGTCATGTACATTACACGCATTTACATGTGGTAATATTTTTTTGAAAATTTGAGATTTTGAAATATACATTGAATTTTTAAAATTTCAAAATTTTTAATTCTAAATGTTTTTTTATTGTGAGTAATATAGGTTACTATCATTTAAATTATTTTATCATCCAATATTTATTATTATTATTATTATTTTACTATAATCTTTTGCAAATTGACTACTTTTGATGTGACTATTCAAATTTAAAAGTCCTTTACTAAAATCAGAACCCAAAATTAAATTTAATAATTTTTTTTAGTCATTTAACATAACTTGGAATGAATTACATAAATTTAAAATGTCAAAACAAAGACATATCTACCATAGTTTGAAAATTTCAAAGATTCCCAACACCCTTTTTGGCTCCTATTAATAAATTATGACTTCCATGGGATCTACTATCATGCTTGCTTGCCAAGTTAGGCAATTTCTTATATTTATTAAATAATGAAAATTTTATTATGCAAACAAACTTGGAATCTATTTATAATGGAAAGTTGTTTGTTTCTCACATTAAGATTTCCCAAACGATGGCACCTCTTGCCACACTGTTGGTACCAATGGAAAGCCCTTGATAAGTATGAGTGCACCAAGTTGGTTTCATAATGTTTCAACCTACAATGAAACTATTGAATATTGAAAAAATTCATCAAATTTTTATTTAAATTGAAACTAAAAATTATAGAAGAATTTGGGCACATTCCTATAATACTTAAAAGCCCTTAGTGAATAGGATTTAATGAAGGTGTTTGAAATTTTTGAGACATAAGATGTAAGAGATATTGAATTTTGAATAGTGTTTTATCATTATTAATTTAATTTAATTACAAAAAGTGGTTTTGGAAAGAAAAATGAATTTGGTAACTAGTTCACACTCGGGCTAATGGCATGAACTACATTAATGTTAGTGAAATCACACATTTAAGTTGATTTTTAAAAAATTAGTTTAATCAATCGAAGATGGTGGAATCAACACATGGGATTTTGACTTTTAAAGTGGACAAATACTTAAGCTTTGACATCAATGTTATGAGGTTTTTAAAAACAACTTATAAACATTGGCAATTTCAAGTATGGAGTTGGTCCTCTTATTTTTAATAAATTTGAAAAGTTGTCCCCACATGGCATTGTTTTTTGTAAAGGTATAATGTGTTAGGATTTTAACTATCAACGTAGATTATTTATGCATTGTTCCTACTTTGAAATAATTGTAAATTATTAGGGTCTTTTGCAAATTCTTTGAAAAATTAGACAAATTTGAAGCATATTTTCAAAAATTACACACATTAGATCATTTTTTTTTTCAAATTTGTGAGGTCAATGGGTTGGCAACCATCCGTAAATGGTTTTTGCCAAATTTGGCTACAAACCAACAATATGTTAACAAACTTGTTATGCTTTAGTGACAAGCTAGCAACTAATGTCTAAATATGGCCATTTGAAGAAAAAAAATGTTGAAAGATGATGAATTTGTGTAATTTTTTCCCAAAAAATCCTTTGGGCTCTAAACGTGCCCATTTTTATAGTTGCCAAGTGACAAAATTTTGCTACCAAAAACAACATTGCTCTAGATGAATAATTAATAATTAATTAAAAAAATTCTTTTGATGTAATTTAGACCTAATTTTGGTAGACATGTATGATATTATAGTTACATTGAGGTTTTTTTTAAATGAAAAAATCATTCAAAAAAATATTAATTTCACAACTAACCAAAGGAATTTGCACAATCCATGGCCATCAAGAAATTGCAATCAATAACATAATGTGATATGGATAAAAAAAACATTTAGGTCAAAAGTTGATGTTGGTGTGATAGAGATCTCATTTATTACATTGTAAATATGCATCCTTTTCAAAGGTGAGTTAGAGTATAAGCTTATTGGATTGAAGACACACCAAGGTTGATGTTGAGGAAGATCGCATGTGTGTGTCCAGGTAAACATGAAAATGTACACCAAGATAGATGGATGATGGGGGATTTATAAATTCAAAAAAAAAAGTCTTGAATTTCAAAATCAAGTTGCAATGAACTTGGTGGAAGCTAGAAACATCCTCTAAAAGTCCCCGAAAACACCACCCAACATAAGAAACCAATACTAATGTCTTTTCCATTCTTGTTCATTTTAGCATTCTCACCACCATCCTAGATAGAACTAAAGATATGATTTTTATAAAACCTAAACATATTACATAAATAAACAAAGATGCATTAATTTCTTTACTTATTTAATTTTTGGGGACATGCATCATGCACTAGAATGTTAGGATGGGTATCCAATGACATCCCTTGTTATTATGCATGACATTTTTAAGGTAATTTGGGAGAGAGTGCATAACACATTGCATATCCAAAATCAGAGGATCTAAAAGCATGACAAAAATCTATTGTTAAAATTATGAACAAGTCAATCAATTGGTTGTGTTGAAAAAGGGAAATAACCATCCCCATGAATTCCAAATTTGCACAACCTTTGGATAATGTTAAGCAACCACTTAATTCAGAAGATTGTTTGATTTTATGTTCCTTATTTTTAGTATCATAAGATGACCCCCAAGGATTAAATTGTCTTGAACTCCTATGATGAGGAATGTTTAATGGCCTTAGGTTTTATGATATTGGTGTCACCCCAAAAGGGATGGCGTATAGAAACTTCCAAACACAATAACACAAGAAACATTCTTCACAAATACAAATCTTGATTGGTTTAAATTGCAACATCTTGGCCCTATGCATTAATCTTGATACACCTTTTTAATCTCGCATTTTATTGCATCTAATCAAGTGCAACATTTTGAACAAAATTTGATCCTTGCTCCAAAATTGTGAGAATGCATGAAAATATGGGCAAATAATAAATAAAATGCCATGTTAAAACATCAAGGAATTGTATTATAGTTGCAATTTATTTGCAAATGGGACATCTATATGGTGTAATGTACTCATTATACATACAAATGTAGTCAATCATGTTTGACTCTTTGGAAAAGTTGTACTTTAGTTATGTGACAATTACATTACAATTGATGTAAATGTAACACCTAATCAACAATTACATTGCAACTAGTGAATAGTGTCGACACATACAATCATGTCACATGTATGCATTTCCACCACCCATTAGATATGACATTTGCAACTTATTGTTAACTATGATTGCCATTAATACAATTAGTTGTGCCATTATGTGCCACATTAGAAATATTACTTTCCATTATTTTGTGATTATTGTTCAACTATTAATAAGTTAATAGTTAAACAAATTCATATTTAATCCTGAATATTTAGTTAAAATTTTAATAACTAACTAACTATTACATATTAATTAATATTTAATAGTTAATCTGAATTTATTAATCTAATTTAAATAATTTATTATTTGATAAATAGGTAACTGACCTATTTAAATTATATTTATTAATTCAAATGATTATTTTAGATAATTAATTCACATATATAATTATCAATTAATTAATTGTAAAATAATAAAATTTACAAAATTAAAAATAAACACAAAGAATGTGGAAAAACCTTCTTTTAATTACAACCCAATTTGCAACTAATGTGCAATTAATGTGCAATTAAAAGATTTAACCCATAAGTTTTTTTTCAATCTCATTTCACAAATTATGCAAAAAAATGTGGATTTTGTGCTCACATTAAAATACATGTGTCAATTTGGGATGAGCTCAAAAAAATTTAACCCTAAAATAAATTAATAATAATATAATAATAATAATATTTACATGGCTACTTTTTAGTTCACCTACCCTTCTACCTTCCTACCTACTTGTCTACTTAGCTAAGTAAATAATTAGTCTTAAATTTTTACCTACCTACCTCAGTAGGTAAATAGGTATGCAATGTGTACAGGTTAGTATGTTATAACCTAGGTATGTAGGTATGTCTTACCTACCTAGTTTTACCTACCTACCTACCTTTGCACATGTATTGACTTACTTAGCTACTTAAATAGATTTTTATTTTTATTTTTTTCAAATTTGAATTAATATGCTACATAACAACTTTTAATTGTGCCATGTGTCACAATCTAAGACCATATAAATGAACAATCTTAATGGATGGCAAAGATCAATGTTTAAAAATAAAAAATAAAAAATCATCCAAAAATCTCCATAATGCCATGTGTTAAATTTCGATGGATTAATGAAAATTCATATTAGCATGATGTTACCATGGTAGTTGCATTAGAGTTACACAATGGTAGTTCTTACATAGTTGTAATTGAATTACACAAATTTCATGTGCATACGATTTCACATACTATGAATTACATCCATTGCAACTCATGCAACTTGTTTGATAACACTCATGCCCATATAAATACATTAAATTGCAATGAATTGCAAATAGTCATTGCAACTAAAAAACCCAATTGCAAAGTTAATTGCAAATCACCCCTTTTTCTCATAATGAATTGTCATTAAAGGAAGGTGACAAGGTCCAGATGGCATTTTGGGAGATAGATGCACATGGGAAAAATTGTTTGTATCAATGGTGGTTTTTGTTTTTTAATTTGAAAATACCCTTAGAAAATTCCATCAATTTATGGATTAGATGTTGGTGAATTTTGGTTTTGTCAAGTGATACATTGATAATATATTCATCTTTAGCTTAATTCCAAAAGATCTCATGTAACATTTACATGAGGTGTTTGAAAAACCAAATGAACATAACCTTAAGTTACATCTTGACAACTATTAGTTTTCACATATTCAGGTGGAATACTTGGTTCATATGATTTATCCAAGTGGATTAAGGGTTTAGAAGGCCAAGGTTGAGGCCAAATTTTAGTTCCTCAACCATCAAATGTTAGTTGGTTATAAGCCTTTTTGGGCTTGTGTAATTATTGTTAAAATTTTGTTAATATATATAATATCATTATTAAACTTTTAACCCAATTGATGAGGATTGACCATAAATACATTTAAGCTGAAGCACAAGAGTAGGCTTTTCAAAAATTGAAAATTGGGTTCACATTAGCACCCATTTTGCAATGACCCACTAGGGGGTGACCTCTTAAATTGTATGTGGATTAGAACACCTTAAGGTTAAAATCAATGTTTACATACCTAACTTGATGATGATGGTTGAAATTTCATGGTAGTTTATACCAATTGACCCAAGAACAATTAAATGAAAACCAAATACAATTCATATGAAGGGGAATGCCTTGTTGTTGTTTGGGCAATTCCATCATTCCAATGTTATTTTTATGGTAGCCCATTCATTTTGGTTACAATTCACCAACCTTTGAAATTCATAATGGAATTAGATTGTATCACAAGAAAATTCACAGGATGGGCCCTTATTCTACAAAAATATGACTTTCACATAGTTCATAGGATTAGTAGGGTTAATTGGGATGCCAATAGGCTAAATTGGAACCCAAGTTTCAATGAGGAAGATATATACCAATGGGTTTTGTTGGCATGGTGAAAAGGATTTGGAAGCAACTATAAGTTGACATGCCTTTACATACCTATGTATCTTGTTAGGACTTATTGGGATGTAATTTAAATAAACATGGGTAATGGGGAGTCTTGTGATGTGAACATTAAGTTAAGGGGCGATGGTGCCTTGGATATTCATGAAGATGCATATATTATTGCATATTTGCAAGCATGCAAAGTTCTAGTTGAATTGACAACTAGCAAGTGTGATTACATTATGCATTGGGCTAAGTTATTCAAGGGCAATTCCTTCCTATAGATGTGGATGGATGGACAAGTGCAAATTATGTTTTGCCCATAACAATATGAGGGCCTTATGTGACATGCTCATGAGGAGTTGGGCCATTTTGGGTTTTAACAAAACTATATTTTATTCCAAGCATAATATTGGTGGTGAGGGATGCAACTACAAGTTCAACCATTTTTTTTTGGTGTGTGACATATGATTGAATGTGGGATCACTTAATGCACCTACACCTCAACTACAACCATTGCCCATCACGGGGCTTGGGTATTGATGGAGTTTGGATTTTGTTGGCCAATAAGTTTGACAATCTTATTTAATCGATGTTTTGGTTATGATTAAACATTTTTGAAAGTGATTAAAATTGGTGTCAAATTGTTACATTGTAATAATGAAGGTGTTGCCTATGCATTTAGGGACATGGTACTCATAGGTTTGGGGTTCCAATTGAAGTAGTCAATGATTAGTCATGTAATTTTGTGGAGAATTCCAAGAGTCATTATTGAAAAACATGTAACTAAACCACAAAACATATCCCCCATTTTTTTAGTGGTACATAAGAAAACCATTATAATGCATTGTGACATTCCTTAATGCTTTCAACTAGTGGTTGGTCCTATGTGGTAAAGGACAACCATTGAAACATGGTTTCAATGGCTACCAATGCCATTTATAAATAAGTGGGGATTTCTTATATATATATAAAACATGTAAGTGGGGTAGGAAGGATCATTGGTTGTTAATTTTTGGTGGACTTTTGGTGGTAAATTTTGCTATCATAAAAGGATGGTTTTTGAGTGGTTTATTGAATTTTGATATAAGCAGTTTCCTTATTGGTTTTATCAATGGCATTATGGGTGGTGAATTCATAGGTTTTGGTGGTGGTTTTGTGGGTGGGGGTATGGCTGGGTTTATGGTGGTGTATAATGTGGTAAATGTATTTCACAATTTCCACCCAAAAATGGTATTGTTTCAAATGGTTCACAATTTAAAATGGGTGGTGATGGATTTGTACATTACATTATATTTTGTTGATTTGTTAAGGAATATTTAACATTATGATAAAAAAAAAAAGAAGGCCCCATGAATTCACCACTGTGGAAGGTCATATCAACACCTCCAAGACTAGTAGGTGATTTACTAACTATTGAAAGTTTGATGTTTGAAATGGTGCCAACCAATTATACGTTTTGCAAACCAACACAATGTGAGTAGAAGGTCAAATTGCATATAACTATGAAAAAAACCTAAAGGTTTATTAATGGAATTCCATTGAGTGTCATTCTTATGCTAAACTACAAATAAGTTGAATGAAAGGGCCTAAAATTACCTCATTGGATTGATTACCCATGATTTTGTACCAAAGGAATTTCCAAAATTGATCCACACCTTCTGTCATGGGCACAAAAAACTAGAAGAATAAGAATTATGCTAAGCACACAGTAAGGAAAACAAATCATAAGAAATGTAAACCTAAGTTTAATCCAAGACTGGAAACACAAAGACATAAGGCAAAAACATGGTATATCCTAAAAGATGACTCAAATGGAACTTTATTTTGATGATATTTCAAAACAAAGGTCAAGACAAATAAGTGTACCTAAAACTAATGTTGGACGGATTGAAAGTAATGGAAGGTCCTACCTCTATTTATACCCCATTGGGGACCTGTTCAAGGAAGCTTCCATAGAGATTTTCATAAAGGCTTCCATGTGTGCACCAACCAAAGAAGTTTCTTGAAAAGCTTTTTAATTTGAAAAAACTTTCATAGAGGTTTTCATGTGTGCATCGACCAAGGAAGCTTCTTAAAAAGTTTCCTAATTAATAGTGAATTAAAAATTAACTACAGTTAACAATGCTGTAAACAATGATGCAAGTGACTATTTTGGTGCAAATGATGATGCAAGTGATGATGCAGGCAATTATGTTGGTGCAAACAATGATGTGAACAATGGGTGATGGTGGTGTCTATGACACCTTCACACAAAAGTCTTTCCATGCAATACTTAAAAACCACATTGTCCATCAAATTCAATTATTAAAGCCAATGAAAAATACTTCCAAATTTGAAAAAAAACTCAACTTATGATCTCTAAAATAAAATCATGTAAAATGTATGTTTCTTTCTGTGGACAACATACACACATTACACAAACACCTAGGGGTGCATTCTTCTAATTAAATAAACTAACATCAAATAATGGATGGACTTTTATTGGTCACATATATACAAATATTTTTTAGAAAATTAGATTAGTTAGGACCCCATTTCAAGTTAATTAAGTTATTTAGTTTAAAGTTGAATTTTGTAGTTTGATACATACATTAGTTGCAATGGAACATGAAAACACTACAAGCTTGGACAATCAACATGTTTGAGGAGCTAAAGTTCCAAACAAAATTTCATGTTTCTAATAAGTTTAAATAAAATTAACATCAAATAATGGATGGACTTTTACAATGAATGTATTTACTTTTTAGAAAATCAAGCATAGGACCCATTTAAAAAATTAGTTGAATTGCTTAATTCAAAATTAAAATTAACTTGCAATTTGATATCATGTCATTAGACTTGTATTGAAGTATGAACACACTAAAAGAGGGACAATGTGTTTTATGAGCTAAAGTTAGACCCAAATAGTTCCATGCCTTTAATTAATGTAAATATGTTAACAAGTTGACAATTTCAAACTTGGAAGTTCAAATCCATGAAATGAATACTTGCATAAAGAAAAAAGGATTGTTGTTTTTAAGATGTTGTAAAAATTATTATTGATAATGGTTGTTGGTGGTACTTATGGTTACTTATGGCCCTAATTTTTTTAATGTTGGTGTTGTGATAACTACACATGCTGATGACCTTGCTTTTGTTGCATAGTTGAGACCTATAACAAAACCAGAAACCACCACCAAATTAAGGAGTAATTTTTAATCACCCAAATTCCAAAAGTGTAAAGTTCAAACATTCACAAGTTATTCCTTTTTGGATGGAGAACAAAATAGATTTCAAGTGCATGCCCATACTAGTACAAAAGCCTCTACCCATACTAATACAAGGGAGAAAATTTTGACCAAAAAATGGAAAAGCTTCAAAAACCACAAACATAAATTTGAAAAATAATAATTGATGCACATGTTAAAACCTTAATTTGTAAAGCTATGCCATAAGCAAACCCAAATTTGGAGGGAAACTTTGAAATTTGAAATTTTCCCTTCACCATATGCCCAAAGCAATAAGGTTCAACAACTAATAACACAAAAAACATCAAATCACTTTCAACAATAATAACATTTCAAGAGTAAATCATTTTAATCAACAATAACAATGTAATAACATCAACAACGTAAAAAAATCAACACAAAAAACATGGTGTTATTGAAGCACATGCTAAAACTTTGAATTAAAAAATTAGGCAACCCCACATCTGGAAGGAAAATTTGAAATAAAAAAAAATCATTCCATAATATGCCCGAAGGAATAGGGTTCAGTAATTAATAACACAAAAAAACCAAACTTCTCAACAATAGTAATATTTCAAGAATAACAACATTTTAATCAACAATAAAACATCAACACCACAAGAGCATTAGCACAACAATACCAACATCAAGTGAGTAGCACCAACTAAAAATGCTTGAAAATCTTACACCCTAATAGCTACCTAGTCATTCCCACATTAGGGAACTTTGTAAATCAAGTTTCCATGCTTGCAAGCAAACTCACTACACTTGCAACAATCTCAATTCCTACTATGTTCCAAATCTATGAGTTCATGCCTTTTATGGACTAAGGCATTGGTGGCAACATTCACCAAAGAACTATAAATTGTAACTTGCATTTAACTTGGCAAGAGGCAAAAGAAATTCAAGTGGAGTGAGGTGGAAGCTTCCAAGAAGCAATGGGTGGAGGTGACAAGGTCTTGGGCTTGCACTAGTTTGGACCAATGCATGGAATGGGCGGTGGGAAAAAAATTAAAGTCATGCCCTAAACAATACCCATATAATTTCTTCATATTTAATTAACAACCAAAATTTGTTAGTGGGGGCAACCATTGAAATGCCACTATAGTGGTTTAGTGGTGGACTAGGTCCACTCAACCATTAATTTTAATGGTTTGGGTTTTGGGAAAACCACCCAAACCTTAATTGGGTGGTTTTGTATGGTGATATGTTTACATGTTTTCTAGTAGTGAGTTGTGTGAAAAAACACTAATTGATCATTACACAACTTCATGAGACCATCTTGAGGCATATGGGTTAGCTAAACAAATGGTGTAGATGATGAAATAAGCTTTGCAAAAGTATGGGCTTTAAAAGAACCATACTAAATATTGGGACCTATAATCACCATGGTTAACCATGGGATATAGGTTAAGTTGGCAAGCTTCTCTTGCATCCTTTTCACCATATTTTTTATTATATGGGCATGAACCCAAGCTACCAACATTAATCCAATGCGATGCAATGATAATAATTAATTTGGATAATTTGAATGCATGGTTTTAAGCATGTGAGTAATGAACAGTTATGTTTCAATGTGTAATGCTAATGGTTATGGAAAATATGGCAATTGCTCAACACTAAAATATTTTATGTTATGTCACCATTTGAGGAGATGGTTATTTGACCTCAAATCACAGTTGGGAGATTATGTATATTTATAATAAACAACACCATGACTATGTTGGATGTGATTACATGAAGTGTTATTTTGCATGTCCAAAAGGTTTACCTTTGGGAATATTGTTGTTAGAGGGCCAAGACGGTCAAACATGAAATGACCATGTGCAAAATTGCACATTTTGTCATCTTCCTAACGTGGATGGCCAAATTGACCTTTTTTTAACTATTGTCCAAGCTAGTTTTTGATGTATGTTGTGTAGGCAATTTTTAAGGTTAACAACTATGTTGGTGTGTGATCAATGTTTGAGAGGTTGGCATATGGGATGCTTAATACCATCCTCGAATGAAGCACTAGTAAAAAAATGGTTTTGTATTTGGTGCATGACATAAACCCAAGGACTTACAATTAGGTAATAGGGAGTAGTAACCTAAGTTTTCTTCCGTGACAATGCACATTTGGTTAAAAATTTGGGGGGATTACAATTAAACAACTAATGATGGGGCTCACATTTGCATTGACATGTTGGTCCTTCCACCTTAAAACCAAGGTGTTCATTTTTGGTGCATTTACAAGAGGGATTTTCTAAGGTATTATTTCACTCAGAAGGACGTTAACCCTAGATAGGGGGGTGTTTTGGAGATGATGTGCCCATTAGGGTGGTTTTTGTCATTTGTGATGTGTGTGTAGATTATGATAGTTGTAGGCACCAACATGTTACACACAACAATTGTTAAGTGTGTTATGTTAATTATTTTGTTGAATCATGGTTAGTTTAACACTAAGTTGGCCTAATTTAATTAATTTGGTTTAATTGTTGATTAGTGGCAAACTAATTCTAATGTGATTTGTTTTTGGTTATTTCGAGGATGGGGCTCAAAACCAGTTTGGTATGGGTCACAAATTGAAAACATTGAATATGCATTTTGTGTTGCACCCTTCCCTTACACTAAAACACTTGGATCACAACTAGTTAGCTCTATAAATGACCAAGGCCAATTCTAGTATTATTTAAATTGGCTTTTTATCACACCTAACAATCGAATACAACAATTTCACAACCTTCCCACACTTCACAACCCACTCATGTACACATTCACCTCTATATATGAACCTCCAAATCTTGTTGGATGCCAAATTATAATACATGTTCCTAAAATTTCCCCAAATTTTTTATAAAATACTACATTTCATCCCCATTCCCTCAATATTGGAAAATGTTAAAGAGGAGCAACAAATTAAATGTGACATTGGTCTTAGCACAATTGCAAGATAATGTTTAATAAGAAAAATGTTTTTGAATTTTTTTGACTGCACTTGAACTATTATTAACATTTTAATTATCTTTCTTACACAACATTTCCACGAAAAAAAAGTGATATAGCGGTTAGAATTTCCCCTTTCAACCAAAGGGTTTAAGGTTCAATCTTTTTATCAAATTTTCTTTTTTTTCCATAAACAAAATGGATGAAAAAAAAACCTTTGGGTAACTTCTTCAAAGTAAATGCCTTGGGGAAAGAAAATTGTTTTCTCCTTTAGGGAGAAGGGGATTAAACTACCTTCCCCCTTAGGGAGGAAGGGGATTAAGTTGTTTTGGGGGAGAAGGGAACTTGGAAATTTGATCCTTAGTTTTTTTTTTCCCCATAACTTTTAGCTCATAGCTTCAAATAAAAATGAAAGATCATTTTAGATATTTATGCTTCAATGGTTTTCCAATGGTATAAAGAACGTTCGATTTGGACAAATTTGATCCCCTATATTTTCTTGTCAAACATTTGAAAACTTGTTCCCCAAGGCAGTTTAGTCCCCTTCTCCCCTAAAGGAGTATAGGGGAGTCTCTTTCTCCCCTATGAGAGAAAGCAATTCCCTTCCTTTATGGGGAGAAGGGAATTTGAAAATTAGACTTGTGTTTTTTTATCATAATTTTTAATTCATGGTTGCAAATCAAGAATGCAAGATAATTTTAGATATTTACACTTTGAAAGCTTTTCAATGGTATAAAAAACATTTGATTTGAACAAAATTTACCTCTTATACATTCTTGTCAAATATTCAAAAAGTTGTTCCTCAAGGCAATTTAGTTTTTCCTTAGGGGAACATGGTTGGAACTACCATTTTGTCTCCTCTCAAAGGGAAGTCCCTTTTTCCTTAAGGCATCTAGCTTGAAGAAATTGTCTTGAGGCTTTTTTTTTTTTCATCCATAAAAGTTCATGGAAGAAAAAAAAACATTTGACAAAAAAATCTAACCCTAAACCCTTTGATTGAAGGGGGAGATTTTAACTGTTGAATCACCTTTTTTTTTCTTTGGAAATATTATGTAACAAAGATAATTAAAATGTTAATCGTAGTTTGGATGTAATAAAAAAAACTAATTTTTTTCCTTGTTGGGCATTGTCTTGCAACTGTGTTGAAATTGGTGCCACATTTAATTCATTGCTCCTATTTAGTGTTTGCCCCCAATATCTCACCTACTCAAAAAATAACGTCATCTTCTACATATTAAGAAATTTTCATAACCTTGGTTTTTCCTCTTTCACATAGGTTATTAATGCCTTCAGCATGAAACTTGTTTTGCACTACCTTCAAATCCAAATATAATGCCCTCACAAAACCAACTTGTCATGCCTCACACATTGTCTCCACCAATTGCTCAGATGATATTAACTCCTTATACCACCTCTTCCCTTCATACCATTCACCAAAAACCAAGAACACCATATCTTTTTCTAGACACATTACAAGATCCGAAGTCGGCATATAGTTGTGGAATATATCCACTAGAACTTGACTGATGATCAACATGATGAAAAGCAAAACAAAGGTGGATCTCCATCACAATTGAATTGTGATCCAAAACAAGAAATTACTAAATCCACTATCAAGATTGCAATATGTGTACATGATGTGCTTCTTCTATAACCAAAAGAGAGGTCCACAAACAACACTACACCAGTCTACAATAAGCATCAACTAGACACACCTAAGTTTTGCTTTTAGCAAATTTCAAATGAGTTGCACTACATTCCACATGCATTTATTCTAGCAAAGGTAAGCACCCTCTAGATCTGCATTATCTTTGTACTGAATCTAACAAAAGTGGATGTGCTGTGTATACGGATCAAACTCTCCAAGAGTACCATAATTATATCTCATTCCTCGCGGCAACCACCTAGATTGAAAAACCCAACAGATTGCATGCCTTATTCATGAGACACCACACAGAGCCAAAAAATGACTGGTTCTATCCCCACTTTCAAAGATCCCAAATCACATCAATATTTCCCAAATAATTGATTTTCCCACATAGACTGAAACGATACTTCTGTTCAACATAACATATTGAGATCCAAGGTGGGTTACAAATCCCACTATTTTTATAGAAAATGCAGCTTTCAGAAACAAATTGAAGTTCAAAATTAATCACTCTGCAGACCACCCACAATCAACAAACAAGAAGACATCTATGACTTTGCTTGTTGTGCATCATGAATGACGAACTTCTAAACTTGATCCCACCTTACCTTATAAACCCCAACGCTTCTATAACTCTGCCCGAACCTTAGCATACCAAACATCTGCAAGTCCCCAAGGTTCCTTGCATACGTTCATGAATTTTGCATCAAAGATTGATTCTCCATAACAAACCCCAATTTTGGTCAAATCCCCAATGCCCGCAATAGACAACCTCACATAGACCCTGGTTTATCTCACATCCATCATCACCTCCCTGGACCACTCCATGTTATTATGCATACTGGTAGTTTACAAAGTTCAGTGCAGTGGAAAACTAATTTTTGTACTACTGCCAGCACTAAGCAGCTCATGCATCCCCAAAGAACAAGAAAAACTTTCCTGACCAAAAACCTACCCAAAACAATTGCCACCCAATCTCCATCTCTAGCACTCTAGCAATTGAATGCATCCTTATCTTCCCAGTTGCTCGAGTCAACTTTGCCACTTAGGAGTCAAGTTTTCTGAGTTGAGAGCATTTGTGTGTTTTTAGAAAAGGCTGAGGAGGATTGCTGTCAAGCTATCAGGATTAAGTGTGATAACTAAAGCTGGACAGAAGTAGTGGAAAGCTTTGGAGTAGAGTTCAATTAGCATGAGAATTGTTATGAGGACAAGAGGAGTTCAACTAGCATGAGAATTTCAGTTTCTTGTTTTCTTCTATTTCCTTTTGTTGCAGATTGTTTCTAAGTTGTCTACCTCTTGAAATCCTCGCAATCCAGACCAGATCACTTTGTTCACAGTCCAGACAAGCTTGTATTGATTTTGTGAATGAAAACCTGGAATTTGTGGGACAAAAAAATCTTCTCCAGGTGGTTTTGTACAAGCAATGATCCATTGGGAAGATCATCTGAGGATTACAAATGCCAATTGGCAGCATCAGTTGGCAATTAATTCAACTGCACATACCAGCATATTGGTGATGTCTATTGATGCTTGAGTGTTGTGGAATGGAGCTATTTTTCTTAAGCTTGTCTGTTCACATGTCTGAAATGATGGTATATTTTAATGTTAGTATTTGGCAGCAAAGGCTGTTCAATTCCAATGGCTTGAAAATGCTCTCTCGGTGGATGGAGCAGTGCTGATTTACTGGCCTCACCTTAGTGCTGACATGTTGCTTTTCTAGTTTCTTCCTTTCATTTCATGACTGAAAGCTTTGCAGGTAACTAGTGGAGCATGCAGCTCAAAGGAAAACCTTGTGGAGCTTTGAGCAGAACTTGCTTGCTAGAGCTGGAAGACACTTCAATTCTTTTCATGGATCTAAGTGTTGCATGTGTGGATGATTATTCTGTTGTGCATGAAATAAGGCAGATAGAGCACATAGAGTTTGGGAGCTCAAGCTTTACTCCCCAAGTCCTCGTTGTTGCAATTACTGACCTCGATAGGTGTATGTTGCCATGAAGTGTGGGTATGATAGATTTGCTCAGTACATACGCACATTACATATTCTTTTGAGCATGTGGTTCATGCATTGCAGCTTGTGGTGCTCTAAGGTTTGTTAAGTTGTGTACTCCTTTTCATCAAGTTTGTGCCTAAATAGCACAAAGCAGTAGGGTAGGATGAAGAGTCTCGAAGCTCAACAACTTGATGCTGACTGCCTAGATTTCCTTCAAATTTTAGGTGAAAAAATCACCCAAGTTGAGAGTCTCCCTTAATTATAAAACTAGCAGGCTCATGGCTTGCTTTTTAGATTACTATTTTTTTGGCGATGACCAACACTTGGAGGAGCTTTTCAAAACTGATGAGGTTTCAGGATTAATGGCCAAGTTCATTGTGCCTTGAAACTTTGTGTTACTTCAAGATTGTTGTTTCTGGAATTTCAAAAACTATGTTTCTTTTCAGTTGTCACTTTTATATAAAAACCTCTTAAATCTTGAGTGATTCCAAGTTACGTGTTCCAACTGAAGACATACGGATACAAGAATTATTCTGTTTTCACATTTGCCAATCTGGAACTTTCAGCAGATTAAATGCTGTATTGAAATACTTTCAACAATGTGCACCCTTGGAATTTCTGAAAAATTTCAACATCTAATTATGTTATTAATTTGTCATGAATCTGACCACACAGTAGGGTAATTGTAAGTGAGAAAAATCATTAATAATGAAAGTGCATTATGGTAACAGACAAATTGATTATACTTTTGAAGAATAAACAAGCCTACATGTTTACAGACATGGTGAGAGGAAACACTGAATTTGGCGTGAACCCCCCAACAGCTTAACATGAGTTGAATAATTTGATACCTTTCAGAAGCTGCCCCATCACAAGACATAAAACCACTTCTTGGTTTCATCAGCCTAATGGTTATAGTTGGACATCACCAACATGAAAGAGTTTTCCATAAGATCAGGAAAACACAGCACCAGAAGCCTTAGTTTGGTCCAAAACTGAGCTGAGATATCCATTTTTCCTGAGCGCCTCCATTGCTGCTACATGTATTTTCACTGCTCCTACCTGTACAACTACTATAATTACTCTCAAACCTTGCTGAGTTTCAGCATTTCATACCCAGATTCAATAAAATTTCCTAACTTTGCAAACCTCACTCAAAGTGGGGGATAGAGGATGAAAGGCTGCCCAAAGCCAGGGTGACTTTCCAGCAAACTTTAATATCATATGTTTTCAAGCACCAGGACAAACACCTTGTGATCATGTACCAAGTCATTGTCAATAACCTTGCAAAATTTGTGTCAACCTATAAAATAGCATCATAACCAAAACTTGCATGAAATGGCTTCATGGTGCCTCTTTGGTGCTCCAAGGCATCTGCAAACTGTGTGGAAACAGATGCAAAGACTGCTTTTTTCTCCATTCATATAGAAAATACAAATGAAAAGGCTGAGAGATAAGATGCAGCTGCAAGTCTCTATTGCATAAGGACAAAAAACACCAAACACAAGCAAGACAGTTCCAATCCCAACTTGCCAGCACACAACTATGTAGTCATATTCATCACTTCACTATTCATTGATGGTTCTAGTTGAGAGCTTTGGAGAAGAGCTCAGAGCACTCTTTGTACTTACCTGTTTCAATGAATCATCTATAGATAAGATAACACCTGCAAGCTAATCAGTTTGCACTCAGTACACACAATTCTTCACGACTCTTTGATAAGTCTCCTCATCATCTCAGCAGTGCATTTCTTTCGTACACATACACAAAAGGCAAAAAGCTCACAAAGCTCACACAAACTGCAGCTGAGGCCTGGGTTCTTGCAGTACCTATTAATGAATGTCAGGGCAGGACACAAATAATGTCTATCTAACATGACTCTTGTAAGCATATGCAGGTTGTTCTTGATAGTAACCCATGTGAATAGGTGACGAAATGCTGCCAGGAGGTGAAGATTCTGGACTTTCTGACACCTCCATGGGTGTGGGCAAATGACACAGGAAGCTCCCTTGCATGTGGCCATTAGGTCTGTCTGTTGAGTCTGTCCATCATGGAACCAACATTTAGAATTTGACCCTCCTAGAGTATTTTGCATCCTCTCCCTAAATCTCCAATCAACAGGAACCAGTCTTCAAAGTAATCTCTCTCTCTCTCTCTCTGATAATATGCCAGACAGAATACTCACCAAACAATGTCTTGATTGATGGCCTCTTTGGCTTCCCCTTCTTTCTCAACTCAGCTGCTCCACCAAAAGGTGTAAAAATTAGTCTCTTCTTCCTTTCAATAAACCACCCTTGGTTCAAATGTATTCCCTTGCCCTCTTCTATACATCAAAATGTTGCATCTGATTCAGAAACTTCTGAAGTGGAATTCCTAAGACAAAGTTGACTTCAATTGTACTGCTTTAAGTCCCAAATTTCCACATTAACAACTGACAAGTCATTCAAAATGTTTTGATTGCCCTGATTTAGCTCATATCAAGCTTGAATGGGTAAATTGAACATGCTAGTGCCAAAATAAACAACACACCCCAGCACAACTATGGCAACAGTGGACCACATATGAACACACTGTCAACGTCTCACATATTCCTGCCCATTAATCTAAAATTAAAGTGAAACCAAGGCACTCACCAACACCAGGAACATGGACATCTTGGACAATCTCAAAATTTTTGTAGGTGTAGCCCACAAAATTTACATCCTTTGATGATGACAGCATCTGCAAGTGCCAATAGTAGAGGATGGGAAAGTTCCACCGGAGCTGTTGTAAGTGCTATCCATGCACAAGGAGAATCTTGACTTCAGGTCACTACTGACCTTTAAGCTAGTGCAAGGCTAAATATGTGAACACTAGCTTTGCTGCTTTTTGCTGCCAGTCTCATGCACTATTGCAGAGGAAGAAAGAAAAACCCATTCCTGCAGTACTAATCAGAAACCCTCCAAAAAGCAGAAATTGTGTACCTTTCTCCAAGGGCCTGACTTTGATGATGGCTGTGGTTGGGATCCACTCTGCAAAAAATGTGATCCAAGTCACCCAAACAATTCAGCATGTGACCTACTGATTACGATTTACTGTCCAGAAACAGAAACTGAGCTCAATATAGGTAAGGAGGCTCCCTTCAGAAAAGTGGCATATCAATCACAAGATGACTAAATGGACAGAATCTCAAGAAAAAAGACAGCAATATACAGAATGAGGAAACATGATTGGAGAACCAGTCAATGAGTTATCTCACTGATTACAACAGAAGATGTCTGGACATTTAAGTTGCTAGAACAAATTCAACATTGAAGTTCAGCAATTGAGACAGGATTGTTGTAAGTTGGCAAACCTCTTCAAATTTTTCAAAGTTCTGGGTGTCCAACTCATTTTTCACCTCAGGCTTGAAGGCTGCCTCCATATCATACAGCTTCTCCCAGGGCAATCCCTTAAACCATGGATGAGCCTATGTGACAGCCAAAAACAGCAGGGACGTCAATGCAAAGATGGAACCCCAAAGACATAAAAACCACTTGAGCTGTTGTGTGAAAAATTGCTGGGTGACCATCTCACAACCTAGCATGAGATGCTTAAAAACTGTGTCAATTGCAGAGGCACAGGCAGCTGACCTTGATCTCAGCAACCCCCCTTGTGCCAAGGCGATGCTCAACATCACAGAGCAATTTACTTATGAAATCCTTGGCCTCCTTTGAAAGCTTCGCCTCTTCAGGAAATTTCAGATGTGTTCTCCAGTTGACAATCTATCAAAGAACATCAACCCTGTCAATTGTTGTGTTCACACACATGTTGGACATCACATGCATGAGCAACAATGTTCCTATCTTCAGGTGTACACACTAATTTGGTAAGAACTGTTTGAAGCAGGCATTTGCCAGAAATGTATGCAAGTATGCACAAACTATCAGCAGACACAATCAGACCATCTCAACAAAGTGTCCATGTCCCTCAAATTCAGGTGGAAAGCGAGCTCATCACAGCACATCTTCAACACTTCAAGGCAGTAGAAAGACTCAGAAGTTTAAACCATCTTCTTCACTGAGAATCTCTACAGTGGAATATTAAACACACTTGGGAAAAGTCACCCTTTGGCTAGACAATTTTCTGAGCAAGAGACAGTACACTCTTTTTTGCTGGCAGGCGGTAGTTGCCCTGAAGAAAATACATGTTGCTTACCTTCCGGCATGTTGACATAGGCTCATCAGAATAAAAGGGAGGATAGCCAACCAGCATCTCATACATAATTGCTCCCAGTGACCACCTGCAGTTCCCCCATCTTAATTCCTCTGCATATGCTTCCAACCAGGAAACAATTGAGTGATAAACTGATGATGTCCAAAGAGTCACTCATGAAAAGACAAAAAAACCATAGGACAAGAGATAAACTCTTACCAATCACACTCCATCCCATAACCTTTCTTGAGTAGTACTTCAGGAGCAATATAGTCAGGTGTGCCAACAGTAGAAAAAGCCTGCATGGACAAAAAGGATCATCTTAAGCCTTACAGAACAAGCAAAACTGGATATGTCCTTCAATTGCCTAGTAGTGATTGAGTACAAAGAGACATGAATTACCCATGAATACAATAATCCAACAATAGTTGCAAACACAGTGCATGACATTGCTTGTGTCTCTAGTCTTGAAATTTCCATTCCTCATGATTCTATGTGTATTCTGAGGTGGACATAACCTCAATCACAAGCTTCAATGTGTCACAGAGCGAGTCTGCCAATACAGAGACATTTTAGACTTACTAAACCACCTGCCTGCTGGCATTATTGTACAGCTTCTGCACAAGTGGTGATGAGAATCAGCATTGTCACTTTCAATCCCACTGAGACTTAGGGTTAGAGGGAAGAAATTATTGCTCAACTAGGCTTCTTCAAGCTGATTGTCCATCAAAGGCTGATGCTTATCTTTAACCATAATTTAGGGTCTGATATCACATGTTATTCAAGTGGAAGTGCAGTTGTGCTTGAAAGTGTTGCCAGCACTACCAAACACAGAGAACCAAGTACAATTATGGAAAGGGGTAGGGAAAATGGAAGGACCAGCATTCGCCGGTTCTTTTGCCAATGGAGAAGTTGCTCCTGCTGAGTGCGTTTGGGTGTAGGAGATGCAGCAGGCCTATACCGTCCTGTGGAATCAACACCTTCTCTCATAGAATCATGACCAGGCTCACTCACTTGCAAGGCTGGGAGGTTGCTGCAGTCTAGAGGTTTACAAAGACCAAAATCAGACAACTTCATGTGACCATCTTTATCCAGAAGCAAATTGTCTGGCTTTATGTCCCTGCCAATTCAAGTCCCACCCTATGGTTAACATCCTTTTTGACAAATAAGTTTGTTTTGTATCTCATCCTTCTGTCACCAACATGCATATTGCATGCTAGATATTCTCTATCCACAACATGCCTAGAAAAACAAGGAGAGGAAGAGAAAGGTGTGAAAAAATAACAAGAAGCACCTGTGAATATAGTTGTGCTTATGGATGGATTCAATGGCCAAAACGGCCTGTCCTACGTAAAACCTTGCCTCATCTTCAGTTAAGGTGTCCTTGCGCATAAGTAGTGTCATCATATCACCACCAGGCAGATATTCCATTATCAAGTACAAGTACTCCTCATCTTGAAATGAGCAGAACAACTTCACAATGCAGTTACTATCCACTTCTGCTAGGAGATTCCTTTCAGCCTTCACATGCTCCACCTGCCCACCCCACACATGCCATGATTATGCCACACAAAACAGAATAACCTTGCAAAACACAAGTGTGCATAGCAGAAACATAGCTCATATCTAGCCATAAAAGAACATCCACCTGGCCTCGGCGGAGCATCTCAGACTTCTTAAGCTTCTTCATAGCATAAACTTGTCCTGAAACTTTTTCTCTGCATAGTCTGACCTGCATAGTGACAAAGTCCCACAGCAAAGGTATCAAGAAATCAAGCAATGTGTAAAACATGACCAAAACTTGACTTGTTATATCAAGAACAATTGCAATAATCAACAAGTTGGGAACAGAAGATGAAAAGGGACAATGAAAAAAAATCCTCGCCCAATCAAAGAAGGGGAGTAAAACCTCTCCAAATGCTCCCCGGCCTATTATAGTCAGCAGCTCAAAATCATCCACCCCCATTTTATGTCGTTGCAATCGCATATACTCTGTCTCTCTCCGTTCTAGATCTTTGAGAAGATCATTTTGCTCCTCCTCAGTTACTTCAGCATCTGCCAGCTTGCGCTCCAATGACCACCTCCTGCAAATTGTATTCCCACACTGAAATACTTTCCTTGTTTCCCTTTCATAATGTCAACTGTGGCATACTTGGCTGCTCTCAGCTCAATCTCTCCCCATACAGGTTATACTAGGTCTTCAAACTTGTGCTCGAATATAACACAAAAGAAGTCCCTCTCCAGTTTTGGCGCTTTCCACACAATCTTTCACAGCCGAGTTTCAGCATTTCATATATATACAAGAATGCACAGAAATCGCAGTGAGGTGCCTCTACTAATTCAAAGTGAGACTAAGGAATTAGGCATAAGGTTGTCCAGCCCTACTGTCTGCAAACCCCATCCTCTGCTGCATTGAGCATCAAGAAACATGGACAACTTCAAGGGAGAAAAGAAAGAAACAATTGCCACATATTGCAGCTCCTCCCTCAGATGTTGGAGGGTTCCAGTATGCGCCCTAAGAATTGTGCGAGGTTTCTTTCTTGAACTCCAGTTTCGAAGTTTAGCAGTCAAACTCACCGCTCTTTACGCTCTTGTAGGCTCTTCATCTGTGACTTGTAATGGTTCTCGATATACTGCTTCGCTGCTGCCACTTTTTGCCGCGTGATGCTGGACGGCAATTCCTCCGCCTCGCCTCCTTCTCTGAAACCCTTGAGGCTCTCTTTCCCGCTGTCCGAGCTGGCCGATCCGTCTTTCATCTTTCCTGGAGACCCTTTCGCCTTTTCCCGTGGCTGAAACCGATTGAACCAGCTTCTCGTTTGCTCCATGCCTTCCCTTCTCTGTGTGTGTGTGTGACTCTCTCTCACTCTCTCTCTCTCTCTTGCTTTCTTCACTTCTCTCCCTATTTGTACTCCCTGTTTTTTGAAAAACATGTCCCCGGTAAGGAAGTCGGGTATGATACTCGACACTCCTCCATTTTCTTCTTCCACGACCTCCTCCTTCAACTCCACTTCAAAAACTCTGGTCGTCGTTACGCTGATCCGATCGTATCTTAGCTACTATTCTCCATTCCCCCATGGCTCAAGATCCTCTAAACCTCACTCCCACATCCTATCCCACTGCGCCCCCACCTCCGCTTCCGCATCTAACAAGCACCATGTCATGATCATCATCGTCACCCCCAACGAAATGTAGCTCCTCCCCTTCATTCCTCTTCTTCATCGCCAGCGAGAACACACACGAAAAAAACATCAGAGACTGAAAAGCCGACCATCTAGCTTGCTTGCAACACGATCCTGCAGAAAAGCACCGGAATTCAAGCAAGAAAAACCGGGGAAATGGCGAAAAAACTAGTAGAAAACAAAATTGGCACGTTCAACGACTCACTCGCTTTTTCTTCTGGTTAACAGTAGTCACAGTTTTTCATGCTTCTCAGCAAGCCTACAAGTACTGCAATTTCTTTTGATGTAAAAAACAAAAAAAACACATCAAAAGAAATGCAACAGGAAGCAACAAACGAACTCCGCCATCGCCGCACAAGCTTTCTTCTTCCACCCACCACGCTCTTTGCTCCCTTCGCAACCGGTCTACTTTCCTACCTTGTACCCTACTCTATTTACTACCCACCCACAAATCTATTTACTACCTGCCTGTCACACTACTTTCCTATCACTTTGCCTAACACTCTTTGTTTTTTTTTTTTTTTTTACTACCTACCTACTTTTTACTAACTCTCATCCTGATGATGAGCAGGGCTTTTTCTTTTTTGTCAATTTTGTGATGAATGTACATAGCTGAAGTGGCGATCATCCATACTACGATTTAGCCAGATTTGGCGATGAGAAACTATGAATTTTTTTATAAAAAATCTACCAGCCTTCTATATTTTTTGCCACCTACTTTGAACCAGGTATAGAAATCTGGCGATTTTTTTTCTTTTTTCGGAATTATGGCTATAGAAAATCTCAAAAACCACTTTGAAAATAGTACCTTTACTCACCTTTCTACCTCCTAATTTTCCACTCCCCACCTACTATTTTACCTACCTGGCTTCCCCCTTCTACCTACTAGGTATTATGCTTTTCCTACCTACCTGTCTTCCTTCCTACCTGCGTGTTTTCTTGGCGTGCTATTGGTCGGGCGTTGCAGTTCCCAAGACAGACGACGCGTCGCAGTGGTCTCATGTCTTGGACTTTTTTCTTTTTTTTAAATATTTATTTATTTTTATTTTTTTGGGGGCTAATTTTAGGACTTTCTTGGAACCTGCTTGTCGCCGATGGTGATTCGGTGATAACTAGGGAAGGTTTTATTTGCCGTTTTCCCCTGTGTAGGTAATTCTATTATTATTATTTTTTTTATTTTATTTTTTTCTTTGGGGGGGGGGGGGGGGGGGGGGGGGTTTGGTTTTTTTTTTTTTTTTTTTTTTTTTTTTTTTTTGTGTTTTGGGGGGTTTTGGGCTTTTTTT
>Ga0116231_10005364_pt1 | contig 25305 bp, 17 predicted proteins | sample S1TSphgellanicum_2_FD_89695 | JGI IMG/M metagenome (GOLD analysis project Ga0116231, IMG submission 89695) | Host-associated microbial communities from peat moss isolated from Minnesota, USA - S1T2_Fd - Sphagnum magellanicum MG | ecosystem: Host-associated > Plants > Peat moss > Unclassified... | reverse complement strand
CGGGTGGGTGGTGTTGATATTAAAACAAAAATAAATTGCAAAAATGTTAATAAAAAAAAAAAAACCAACCAAAAAAAAAAAAAAAAAAACCCTTTATAGAGGGAAAGTTCATAATCTTTTCAAGTTCATAAAAAGAGAAAATTTCAAAAATTTGGGTTGAAAATCACTTGTGTTGAAGGCTTTCCACCACACCTAAATTGGGGTGTTCCACCACACACCTCAGGGTTCCTTGGTTACCTCCCATGTGCTTCCTTATCCTTGTTTTTGGATTTTTGCATTCGGGGGTGACCTTTGTGTCACAATATTGCTTGAATGCCTTGAAGTAGAATGGTGGCTGAACACGTTTGCAGCGGGCCAAACCTCCCCCCCCTCCACCTATGTGCATTGCAACTCAAATCTTGTGGTAGATAGTACTCCAACATATTGTTTGCTCCATGTGTCATTGCATGAACACAAGGCAAAAGCAAAATCCCTAAAGCATTCAAGTAATACCTATTCCAAAGTCATCCTGTATTTGGACCTGGCTTTCCCCCTCTTACAGAATCTCCAGCGGTGCTTAGTATGTGACCTTGCACAGTACAATTCGATGAAGAAAAGTGAAAATATGCCGGTTTGGATCAGGAAAATGGTTTTCGGTCAGCACAATTCGACAGTGTGGTGTGGCTGGTAAATGCCGCAGCAACGTTGTGCACCTGCAGAAAAGAGTATTTACTTTTATATATAAAAAAGGGTGTTCGCACGTTCTTGATTTGGTAATTTGGGATTGGTGAATTCTTCGGAATGTTTGCACGTGTTTGATTCAGTAATTTGGGATTGGTGAATCCTTCGGAATGTTCGCTCTCATCAACAAATTGTGCCAAAATTCTGGGCCAAAACCAATTTGATTAGCCCATTGCTCCCAAAAAAAATGAAACTATGGAGGCTCCTCAAAATAGAAGGTTATGTTTTGATGTATATAGTTCCTCCCCTTGGGCCCACCTATATAGGTGAAAATGTCAAAGCATGTGGGCTAAAAGTGAGATGCTTGTATGGAGAACATGTTGGGAAACACATTGTGAACTTGGGGAACATTGTGGGAACCCATTAGGAACTTAAAGAGAACATCGTGGGAACACATTAGGAAACAGGAAAACTGAAAAAAAAAATTTCCCTATCCTTCCCCCCTTAACTTAAAAGGAATAAAAGCAAGGCACCTTGGACCCTCCTATTGGCTGAAAGGAAAATAAATCCTCCCTTCCCCCTCCCCCCCCCCCCCCCTCCCTCCCCCCCTCAGTCGCCCCCAATAAAACTTGCATAGAAAGTCCAGTGTCCATTCTGGACAATCCACTTGAAAAAAAAGACCTCTCCTCCAACCTGCTACTTCCCAACCCTAAACTCAAAACTTAAAAAGAAAAAATCCAAGGCACCCTAAAAACATGATTGCATTTCCCATTGGCCGGATGAAATTTCTCTCCTCAAAAAAGGTTCATCACAATTTTTTGCTAGAGTTATTACCCCTCGCAACAAACACCTCAACTATATAGGTGAGAAGGGGAGGATTTTGAACAAAACATATGGGTTTGATATTAAGTGTTATTGGGAACACCCTTGGGGAACACATGGAAAACTTGGGGAATAACTTGGGAACATGTTAGGAACACATCAGCAACTCATGAAAAAAAAAACCTCCCCCCCTTCCCCCTTGCCCCCAAAACTCAAATTAAAAAGCTAGGGCACCTAAATGGATACTGCACCTTCCCATTAGTTGCATGCAATTTCTATTTCCAAAACTGTTAATTACCTTTTTGGCCTAAGCTAATGGCAGGGAAATAAATTTGAGGAAATAATCACCTCTCCTATTAATTAAATGAGGTGCCTCCAAAGGTTTTTTTTGTTTTGTTTGTGCAACGTGGCAATTTGATTGGCCCATCACTCCAAAAAAAAGAAACAATGAAGACTCCCCAAAACAAAAGGCTTTATTTTGAACTGTACAGTTCCTCCCCTTTGGCTCACCTATATAGATGAAAGGAGGACACCATTTTTCAAGGCATATAAAATTGAGGAGGTATGGAGAAAATGTTGGGGAAAATATTGGGAACCCATTGGGAACTTGAAAGGAACATAGTGCGAACACATTGAGAAGTTGAAAAAAATGAAAAAAATCTCTCTCCCCTTCCCCCCCTACCCCCAAACCCCAAAACATAAAAGAAAAAAAAACAAGGCACCTTGAGTGCATGCTTGGGCCTTCCCATTGGCTGCATAAAATTTCTCTTCCCACAAGACTTCATCACCATTTTTGGCATGGGCTAACGCCCCTTGCAAAGAACACCCCACTTATTCAGTGTTGGGGCAAATTTGATTTTTAAAAATAATTGATAGGTAAAAGTGGACAAAATGGACTTTGATACATAACACTTTAATCTTTTGCTTATTTGATCATTTTGCTTGCAAAATCGGTTTACAGACTAGTATAATACATATGATATGATTTCTGCTCAGTGTTTCTCATCAGCCCATCAAAAATGATTGGTCCAGGTGGTTTGCTATTAGTAGTCCCTCACCTATTTGGTGTCCCAGTTTCAGTTTAATGGGTGGGGTTGCAAAAAAGTAAATAACTAAACTTGGATGTGAAAAATATTTTTGCAGGGTCACATACTAAGCACCGCTCTGGATGCTCTTATGGTGAGTTTTGACCCATCCTTAAAATCATCCCTGTATGAAAGTTCGGAGGATTATGATCACGTGGGGTTGAAAAAAAAGTTTACTTGGGAATGTTATAGATATCTACATTATGAAACCCTCTTGAGCTTTACATGCTTTGATCAAACCTTGGGAACCATACCTGTACAGTGTTGCAGTGGGGCCATTAGTCGAGCTGGGATGTAGGACTTAGTCCTCATGAACATTAGAAGAAACACGGGGCACTCCAAATGCATCATGTGGACCCAACTATGGGATTCTTATGGAACTCGACTCTGAACACAGTAGGAAATGCCACTAACCCCATAGATCCGACAAAATGCACTAGACAAAAACCTCCAGTTTTACGGGACTGGGTGGGCACAGTAAAGACACGGTGTGCACAAGCATGTCCAGGTTCTATTCCCCATCTTTGCTTAACAAGCAATAGAAAGAGGAAGGTGTTCAATTGGTGATCTAACCTATTATTGGGAAGTCTGGCTAGACTCCGTAAAAGCTTTGGCACAGTTTGCTGTGTTGTGTTTAGCATGGTTTTAGACGACCTGCATCACTGTACGTTTCTGATATCCCAGATGGTATTAAGCATGCACTTGGTAGCAAGGACCTTATCAAGCTGGTATGACCAAAGGCAATACCAACCTTGTATCAATTTAAATACCAGATGTCTACCAATGTTGGCCAGAAATCCAGTTTAAACCATATCTCAACATGCATAATTGGCAGATGTGAATAGAATCATATCTTGAATTTGTGCAAAATGTAAAAAGTAGAGTTATATATATATATATATATATATATATGGTGGATTCATTTCCATCCACTAGTAAATTGATGTGTATTCACATCCACTTGAAATGCGCTCCTGTCATTATTTGTATTTGTTTGTGAAGATTATAGCGTGCCTGGATATCTATGCTATGCATGAATGGATTTGAGGGTTTCAAGTTTTTTTTAGGGTTGAAGGATATGCATATGCACCTTGAGGTTTTTCAAGTTTGGAGTTCCCTAGATATAGGTCTCCTTTATGAACAAAGGTGGAAAGATAGGGCAAGTACAAGTGTTTTGTGTGTGTGAATTTTGTCACTTCCTACACAATGATGGAGCCTAGTGTGGCAATGGCTTGCTTTATTTTGTTATGTGCACCTTTCCCCTTGTGTAGGTTTAAGTTCCAACTCAAGGTGTTTGTGTTTAGCTTGCAATTTCTTGTCTTTTGTGCTTTGGCAAATGCTTGCTTTGTTATGTGCTCCTAGTGAATCTAAGTTTCAAGGTGTATGTTTCTATTGTGTGTGTTGAACACTAGAATGCTCATGTGTTGTGCGTTCGTTCTTGGCAAATTTGACCTCCCAAGCTTTGATACAAGTCTTCATGTTATTGCTTGATGTTCTTTACATTTCACTACTTGTAAATCATTTATGAGTTGTGGATTACAGCTTGTCTTGAAAATAGTCAGAAGCTCAATGCCTACACTTCTATATTTTGCATGAGGTGACCACAATTATGATATTTTGCACTTTTATTTTGTTTCACATTCTTGTTCCATGTGTGCTAGATGGACACAATAGTTTGGGGTTTTTGTTTCTTGTTATGTGTAGGGTATTTGTTCCTTGTGCATGTGCTAAACACCAAACTCCAAAGTGTGCATGTGGTGTATTTTTGCCAAATTTGAGTTTCAAACTTAATCCTTCCCTATTTTTGCTTGATTTCTTCACACATTGATGCATGTAAATTATTTTTGAATTGTGGAATCGGTTTTGAAAGCCATTGAAAGTTCAATTCTTGAATTTATACATTTTGCACCAAGTGAGCACAACTCTAACATTTTGCATTTTTATTTTCTCATAACAATTTTAAAAACAATTCATGTGTGATGGATTAAAACCATGGTAGATTGAGATTTTCATTTCTTGTTGTGGGTAGGGTGTAAGGTTTTGTTCCTTGTGCAATGGTTGAAAGAAAATTCCATGTTGTCAATAATATAAGTAGAATTGAGGAAAATTTCCTTCATTTGATGGTCATAAACATTATTAATAGTTTGTTACATGCCATATGTGTGTATCTTGAACTTGGTAATGCATTAGCAATAGAGGCTATGGAACTCGTAGTTATAAAAACTCAAGTTGCATTGTGAAAGCTTCATAATTGTGGATCCACCTATTGGGGATCTTTTCATTGTTAGAGATAATTTCCCTTTGACCTTGTAAACATGTAAATGTTGCATTTTTTTAATTTAGGTTTCATGAAACAATTGATAACGCTCTTACCCTTAAATATATTTTTAATTAAATAAAAAAAAGGACTTATCAAATACAACACATCTAGGTGGTTACTCTTATGAAAACATACATCGAGTGTGCACATTTTTTTTCAAAAAATGTGTTAAGAAGTTCTTAAGGTGATCAAACCTTTCCTCTTGTTTTTTAAAACATTTGATTTGAATAATGTTCATGACATGCTTATCATCATGTTGCATCCTCACTTTAAATTTCTACAAGTGGGGTGTGGAGATGCAATCTATTTTGCTTTTGATTATGATGTGAGAATGGTGATTCTTCTTGTTATGTTTTTTTTTTTATCAAATAAATATTATTCTAGCATGTGCAACACACAACAATAAACTTACTATTCAGATTGAAGAAGATAATTTAATAATATGTTTAGTGTTGGAGCATCCGTGTTGAGTCTTCATGGATAGAAACATAATAAAATAAACACAAAAAATGAATGTTTTTAGTTTTATCTTGTATCGTGCATATAAGCCCAAAAAAACAACATAAAAATTGGTGAAAACATAATTGAAATCCCTTTTACACCTCTATTACTACTATAAAAAATACTTTAAAAAAAAAAGAGCAAACAAATTTAAAATTAGACCAAAAGTATCCTCATTTGTTGGGTGATAAATTTGTAAATGGGGATATTTTTTATTTATTTAAAAAACATGTTTGTTCCTTTACTTTTGGGGGTATAAATATCACTATATTTTTTAGGTGTGATTCTAACGCAAGAAATAAAATATGTCTTGCATTGAAAAATAGATTTGAAATTACTTGCATTTCAAACAAGTAGACAAAAAATCTAATTGAAACGATTTGAAAGTTGAAAATTAATTCACAATAATAAATAACAATGTTATCTTTGATCATTCAATTTAAAAACATTCAATGTACAACAATTTTTGGATGGGTTTAATTTTTATTTTGCATTTATTTTCATCCAACTTTGATAAAGTAATTTCTATGTACAATTTATTGTGCTTACTTCCTCATGTGGATAATCAAGCTAGTCTTTTACCAATGTGATTGTTCGCTCTAGAATTTCCACTTGTAGGTGACAACATCGAAGAGCTAATTTTTTTAATCAACTATAGGTTGATGGTGATAATGATTTGGCAAGTCACCCTAGCCAATTTTACAACTTTTTTTTGCCCCTTCCCAATTGATAGCTCTAACTTGCTTTTGATTTTTTATATCTTTGTGATGTTGCAAGGTCTTTTTTTATATATGGAGCTCACCAACAACATATATTGCTCATCAAGCCAAAACATACTTTTGATTTTTTTCAGGCTTTTGGTTATGTGGGGTTGTGGTGGTTTTGTGTTTTTGTGGGTGTTTGGTTTTTGCAAGCATCTTCTGCCACAATGGGTAGAGAGTTCTTTCGAGAACTAGGGTTCAATTCCCTTGCAAGTTACTTGATTTTGTCAATGTTGATGTCATTTTTTTTGCACTTGTAAGCTAGCATGTAATTGCAAAAACTTTTGTAAACAACCATAATTTGAAATTTGAGACCGCATATCCTTCGCACACATTTGTAGTTTCTCTAGATTTTAAAATCAGCTCATTTATAACCAATAAAGGAAAAAAAAGGTTGAATGTATAATCATCTCAACAAGTAATTTGTTGAAATTTGTGAATAGATATCTTTCTCTTACAAAAATAGCTACATTTATATCCATAGGTTATATCTGCATCTGGAGAACCGGACAACAATATCATTTCATATGTAGTTCCTCTGGATTTGAAAACCAACTCATGTATAACGCCCAAAGAAAAAGAAAAAAAAACAGTTAAATGTGTAACCATCTTGACAAGTGATTTGTTGAAATTCGTGAATACATACCCTTCTCTCACAAAAAATAGCTATGCTGATATCCAGAGATTAAATCTGCAACTGGAGCACCGGACAACACTGGGGCATATTGTGTACCTGCCTGGCACCAGTCAAAAATCAAATGTTGGAGACAATAGACTTATCTGTGAAGTCACCCTCTCTTTGGGCCCGCTTTCACCCCCTATCCCCTCTTTCAGTGGTATCCACAAAGTAAGGAAATTTTTATTAAATCTCAGATACCAGTACCTGGCTGGGAGGTTTCAAAAGTCTATACAAGACCAACACTGGAAGATACAAGATAACAGCAGTCTTGGGTCCATAACGTGCTGCAAAAATTGTGAGAGATTTAAAAGTCAAGAAATCCTGGTCGGTGTCATCCAAACATTTCAATCTATTTTTCTTGAAATTCAGGCAGGTGATTTGCAGAGGATGGCAATAGTGGAGGCTAACACACTTATCTTTGTAATGGAATTGTCAGCAGGGCAAAATCAACCACTCCAAAAAGCACAACATTGGGGATTGTTCACTAATCTAATTGGTACTTGTTTTGTCAGCTGGGGAGAGAATCGTGCAAACAGGAGCATGGGTGCAGGACTGGCTCCCTAAGCAAATCTTTTGAGCTTTCAGCTCTCAGGTAGGGAGAATCATAAAAATGCAAATACCACACTGGGTAGGCGTCCATAGTACTCTACAATTGTATTTGTTTCAGCTGAATCAAACATGTACCTGTCCATTGCATCAATATCCCATTTTTGCCCATGTGGCAAAGAGAAGGAAAAACTCCAACCCATTGTTGACGACAACCAAATCCATTCATTGCTCTGTTGTCAATTCGGGTAACCTCATCTACAACACCTGATGTGTTATTTGACTGCCTAATTGCCTGTTGTTCGAAACAAAATTATTGCCATGGAAAGCTTCTGCCATTTGCTATCTGGATGAATCAGAATCAGGTCAGTGCAAGAATATATGCTTGCTGAAAAGCTGAAATCAAGTAACAGATGCAGGAAAAAACAGTGCAATAAAGCTATAATTTTATATTTCATTTACCCACTTCATTAACAGGGAATGGAAAAGATTGGGTGCTTTAACCTTTAGTTATTTTTTAAGAGAATTGAGTTTTTTCTTCTAACAAAGGAAAAATGGGGTAAGTTTCCTCTGATGAAGGAAAATGGGGAAGTACTTTCCTCTTTGTGCATGAATTCGTCTTGTCGCTCCTTGCTCCCCAATTATTTCTTTGGAAGATGAACAAATGTTGCACAGCCATCACCGAGTGCCCTTGTTTTAGCAGTTTAGATAAGACTGCCAAATTGTGGAGTATGCTTCTGAAGCAAAGTCTAGTTTTGGATGCATAGGAAAGGCTGTAATTACTACCTTAAGCTTTCAAGTTTGGACTCTTTGCTTTTCTGTCCTATAGTTTACTGCAGGATTTTACTCAGAGGTAGAGAAGATTTCTGAGTATGACATAATAAAAGGTAGTTGGCTAGTACCAGAAACGAAGAGCTTGAACTCCACATCTGGAACCATAAAGGGAAACACACAGTTCTCCAATGCTTGTATATCTGAACAAAAAGGCAACAAGAGTGTGTCAAGGAATTTCTGTTCAGCATAGTGAGAGTCAAATCTATCAAGTTTCAAGATCAGCACTCATGGACAGGATGCTCAGTCGATGTGTCAAAGTGCCCAGATATCTCTGCGTGAATCTTCAGCTAAACATTGCAATGATACCAACACCAAATGGTGATGGAACTGAATTAGTCACCTCACTTGCACACAAGGTAAGTAAAATATTATTAGTTGCTTTAAAATGCTCAGACATCACTACAATATGATAGCAGCAGTGTTTATGTCAACATTCTGCATTTGCTCACTAGTCTGTGCCTTTTGAATCTTTCCAACTCACCAGAAGAGAAGATCATGCTCCATAGTAATCTCGTTGTAGTAACCAACAGCCATATGAGTGAACTATCTCATCAGAGTTCACTTGCGATCCTCCTCTCTGCTGCAAGGTACACAGCAGATCCTCTGTGGACTCCATATCTGGCTTGCAGTTGCATGCAGTTGGTGGCCTGGAGCTAATATTACCTTTGGTCAAAGATGAACCCAATGCTTTTAGTGGGCAGGGCACCATAGCCTCCTTGCAATTGGTGGTGGCTTCAATACCACAAAGTTGAATCATCATATGAGGGAACCCAAACTCTGCGTTTGATGTCATCTACTGTTCATCTGTTTTCTCTTGGTCATTTCCACTCATATGCCACCTGAACTGCTAAACAAAAGTAGCATCCATCATGGATATATTTGCTGCTCATCATCCCATGCTGCTGCCATCAATCACACCAGACCCAGTTTCGGAGTCCAAGTTTTGACATAGCATGGTCAAGAACAAACAGAGAGTACACAGTCTCACATACCTTATGACAACAGCTCTGAGTAAGGAAAAAAGAGTAGAATTCTTTGGGTTTTATTTGTAAGAAACTCCTTACACTCTCTTGCATCTGCTAAAATGGTAGTCTGTTCCCTATTATCTGTCTGTGCTATGCATCATACTATTGGAAATGAGGAATCTTCACTCGAAGGTGCACAAGTTTTGCCTTCTCACAGAGACATTTTAAGCACAAGCTCTAAAATGAAAGCCTCTTCACATCCACACATTGGTTCTACAGTTATAAACTGCAACTCTTGGATATATGGTTAAGAAATGCAATCTTCAACAGGTTGAACTCAGAGGCAATCATCTCCTGCTTGCTCAATTGCAAGACTTAAATTGAGGGAGAAACACTCTAGTATCCCGTCTGCTCAGAGTCATCCCTCACCTGATTCCAATGATGTTTGGACAATTTTATATTTGCTGGGGTTCCAAAGCCTTCCTTTGGATTGCAGACAGAGTAGAGGGAATATTAGCCTTTCGCACACGTGTGATGCAAGTTGATGATTTGGGAGAAGAATGAAGTAGGTGTCCCAGGCCTACATGAGATTCCCGTGAGCGGTCCTCTGTACCAATATCCCCTAAATACACAGATGCCAGCCTGTGCAGTACAGATGCACACATAATCTTCATTAGCATGCAATTCTTGAACCTCAACAGGTTCCATTGCAGTGGCAAGAAAGCATACTGCAAACCCCAGAGCCGCACACACCAACAATTCCTCTGATAAGGATGAGACTGCTTCAATGTGGTGGCAGCAGCTGCTAGGCTCAGAGCAGCAGAGTTGTTGCCAGCTACAGTAACCTCCTAGTGTCAACTGTCTAGATGCCATCATATAATTGTCTATCAGTTAATGAGGGATGACAAAACATGTACTTACTTGCTCAACTTGGTCTGTGCAGAGTCCTGCAAGTGGGCCAATGACATCATCCCCTAATCACCCACAAAGATCCCACACACAGCATTGTCAGTTGACGACCTTAGCTTCACAACACCTGCCATGACCTGATATTTCCCTCCATCACAAATGGCAAAAGGATGGCACCCCATAAAACTAGCAAGACTGAAAGAGTTGTTAACTACAAGCATGCCACTTCTCAGGTAAGAAACACAAAAATAGAAGCATGAACTGTGACCAGGATCTATAATGACAGATTTGTGTGATCAGAACAGCAGCAAAGCCATGGAATTCCTTTTCCTTCTTGTAGTTTTCACAACACTAGTTATATGCTTGTTCTTCAAACTCAGTACTTGTGCTATTCAGCTGGAAATATCATGTTACTTAGTGGTTAGTAGTTTCATCCAGAGGGCAACAAGTTGTTGCTTCACCAGCTGGTTTGTCTGATTCTTTTCACATCAGCTTCAGGAAAACAGGAGTTCTACAAAAGCAGATCAAGGAGAAGAAGTCATTTGAAGAACAAGGAAGGCCTTCAGGAGCATCCACCAATGCAAAGCATGCTACAGGTTGAAAGACCTCCACATGGTGAAGGATGGCATACGTGAGCAGTGATTGCACAATCCTCTGCACCACTCCCATTCCATAGTTCAAGCATGGCTACCATAGTTGCACAGAAATTACCAGTTCAGGCAATCACCTTGCAGGCTGATGCAAGATTATGCATTCACCAGTTTACAAATGTAAAATCTCTTATTGTCTCTTAGCACATGCAGTGAGGAGTGACTCATCATTGCTTACAATTTGTAGGATGATTGCCTGCAAGCTGCTGAAAGCTTTAGTCTATCAAAATGTTGGGTGTTACATTTGATACAAACATGAACAATTGAGGCAAATCTACAGTGAATCTGGATTTACCTGACATGATGAGGCAAATGGCAATAGATTCAATTGTTGTTGCAGATCTGTCTGTTCCATGCCTCGCAACTCTCGCAATTGCTGAGCAATCTCTTGAAGAAGTTTCATCTCTCCATTTTCACGTCTAAGAGATTCAATGGTTTGTTTCATCAGGTCCCTATCAGCCTCCAGTGCCTTGAGCCTAAGCATGAGATGCATAACCTCATCCTCAAAAGGTTCGCTGTCCCTCCCAATTGTAGATGAGTCCCTGATTTCCTTATCACACAAATCTTCAGGTTGGTATGCATGTTCTTCACTAGTAGTATGTTGTGTTTCTTCCTCTTCATGCAACATCAACAAGTCTGGCTTTCCCAGTCGATCTGAATCAAACTCATATCTTCTCCCATGATCCCATCCCCAACAGTAGTCCCCTTTGTCTTGCATGACAATATGTTGAGAGGCAGCATGAGGTGCAGCATTATGCACCTCATAAATATCCTGCATGAATAGATCTTCCTCCTCACAGTCTTCTGCTGCATGCTCATCCATCAACCCATATGCTATATCATCTCTTCCTCTACTTTCCTCTCTCTCTAGCTTGCCAGAGCCTCTGGCCTCTTCCCTTTCTATCAAAGAAAATGAGTCCATATTATGTTTCATCATAACTTCCTCCTCAAACAACCTTCGCCGCAATGGGTCTTCCTCCATAATCTCTGAGATCAATGTTTCAGTCTTCCTTGATGACTCGGAACACATGGTTCTCCCTTCTCGAGCTTTCACCTTTGTTCTCAACTCACCAGCACTTTTAGGTCTCCCAGTTTGAGGAGCTGCATGAGTACCTCCCTGCTGCTGCAATTGCTCTTCAAATCTCCACACATACTCCAGCACTGACAGCCTCTTCTCTTCTATTTCCTTATCCCAAAAACCTGCCGCACAAGGTTCCTGACCATTATTGTTCTTCTCTTGCACTACTTCTTTGATACCTGCAGAGTCCGATCCAGTTTCTCTGATCAACTCTGCCTCGGCTTCAGGACTTCTTTTGCTCAATTCCAACACGGGCACTGCCACATTGCTGCTTTCTGGAACTGCTTGGTGGTCTCTCTGATCTTCTTCTTGAGCACTTCTAAGCAGCAGTTTCATTCTGCAAATCCTGATTTCCTCTTCAAGCTGCTTCTTCTCCTCCTCCCGTCTTGCAAGGACCTCCTTGAGAACCTCCATCGCCTCTCGATCGTAAATGGTTTTCTCCTCCACCATACGCTGGAACTGGCGGGCTTCCATCTGCGCAACTGCCTTCTCTTCCTGCAGACGCGTTATCATTGCCATAGCTTCGTTTGCAGCCGTTGCCGCAGCATTCCTCTCCTTCTCCAACTCGTGATACAAGGCAGATTGCGCCTCACGCTCAGCTTGCAAAGCTTGGAGTAGTTCATTTTCTTCATTTTCTTGAATCTCGTCGTCGACGCGCTCTTGGAGTAGCAATTCCTCACGATTTCCATAAACTCCGGTAACGTTGTCAGAAACTTCCATTCCTCTCGCAGAGGAGGATTTGCGTCTGCCAGTTTGGCTGCTATAGTCGTCGGCTACCGACTTGTTTCGCCAGGATGTTCCCCGATGTCGTCGTCGTCTCACAAAGCTGAACAAGGGATCTGCAAACCAGATATTCGTATGAAGCATAGTAGTGATCACAACGCTCGAAAGCAACGGCAAAACTAAGATCAGATCTACAGATGCATCAATGAGCAACAAAGATGCGCTCCAGAAAACATCAGCTCCAGCGTTCTCTGCAATAAGGCCTCTCTCTCTCGCTCTCCATGCATCTCCAAGCTTCTCATACCTGAATTCAGATGCGATTGTATGAATGCAACAGTATTGTAGGCGCACCTCTGGTTGATAATCCTTTACTGTGTCTGCTTGACGATTCGTCCTAAGTCTCGCATCTGAGTTCTGCTTTCATAGCATCGGATCATCGTCATTAAAGACAAACGACATCATCTGCAGAGGAAGGGGATCAGGCAAAGAACGAAGATCATCGCAAGGAGTTGGCAGACTATCACCGATGACAAGAAAGAAGGCGATCCTTACTTCTGGTTACAGCAGCACTTCGGTATCGCACTGTCTGATCTCTCTCCCCTAGCGAAAGGCCTCCGCTACTCGTCGATCTCAGATTCGCGTTCCAAATCCGTATGTGTTCCCTTTCTTTCGCATCTCGGACTGCTTCTTCTCAAGCAAATCTAAACTCCTTCCCCGCTCTCTAACACACATCTCCTGCAGCAACAAGAACAAACAACACGTCCTCCTTCCTACGCTGCTGCTGCTGCTACAACGGAAAAGAGATCTCGAAATTAAAATTCCGCAAAAAAACACTGAAAGAGGTAAACACCACTAATACTTTACAAGCTCTCAATAGCGATCACCCTCCCCTCTGTACCACCCAAAAACACACACACACATACACAAAAATCGGAGCTCTTCAATTATTCTGTCGAAATAACAATAACAAAAGAAGAGGAAGACGAAGAAATTTAAAAAAACAAGAGTGGATCGAGGACAGAACCACATGCATGTAGAGAACGTTACTCTTCTTCCTCTTTCAACCGAAGAACAATGAAGAGAAGCAGGCAAAGCTCTTGGTCCAATTCGCCCTTCTGAACCCCGCGGAAAAAGAGGGAGGGGTCAAAAAAACAAAAGAGGGACAGAAACAGCAGACCATACCTACATACTTCATCGACGCATCAAAGGAGTCACACGAAGCGTTGCATTGAAGTGGAGGGATTCTCGCAGCAAACCACGGAAGGGAAAACAGAAAGCAGAGAGAATCGTCGTCGTCGTCGTCGCCGCAGCAGCGACGCGACTTTCGCTAGCGCAAACGACACCCACGCCCGGGAGCCAACACTCGAGCGTTGCGCCACACGAAAATGAATAAATAAATAAATAAATAAATTGGGGTCAAACTAAAACTCTAATAAATTTGAGAGACCCTAAAAACTCTACTCCCAAGAAATTGAAAATAAAAAGAGTGTTAGTTACTTATTACTAGGAGTTCTAGTGTAAAAATAAGCCCTCCACTTTGGTACCTGTGTGCGCGCGCTTTGTTTGTGTTTTTTATAATATTGAAATTTTGGCGAATTGTTTTTAGTCAAATTTACAGTAAAAAAACAAAAATTTCTCAATTTCTTTGTTAAAAATGGCAAAACATTGGTGGGTGGTGCCTTTTCCGTTGGGTGGGTATTAAATCAAAACATTGGTGGGTATCAATTTTTTTTTTGTTGGTTATATATAGTCAAAATGTTACATTAAAAATTAAAAGTGCTAAAATAATATGATTTTTAATATTTTAATAATCAGAATTCGACCATTTTTTTATAAAAAATTTCCAGATTTCTTTACATGTTTCAAGTAAATTGCCAAAAATATAGAATGATTTTTTTAATATTTTAAATTTATTTTGTAACCATATTTGGCTATATCTTCCTATGGATCACCACTATTTTAGCTATAACCCAAAATAGCCAAAAAAAAACACTGGTTGGTAACCATGATAAAAATACCAAAATCTCTTTAAATTATTATTTTTAATATTACAGATATCCCATGCTTAAACTCAATCAGGGTCTCTGAGTTCAAATCTAACATTACTTGGGAACCAACATGGGTGCTGGTTCACCCCAGCCTAAAGGAGAAAAGACATTTTAAATCAGGTTGCTGGAATCAGAGATTTTGTGATCACAACAATCTTTCAATGTTTTTTTCAATAACATGTGCTCATAGCTCCATCAATCGAGTATTGACCAACTGTAGGAGCTGCAAGTCAATCTCTGACTCATCACAAAGTGACATCTTCTTCTTCTTTTTTATGTGTTCTCAAAGTTCTTAACATTGATTAATTACATATTCGCAACAATCGCAACTCTTCAATGGAATGTGCCTACCCATGTGACGAGAAACAAGGCCTTCATGTCAGGGGATTTTCTCTAGACTGTTGGGATCACATCACATTGTGCGTAACTGTGATCACTGTAGTCTTATTGACAGAGACCCTAAATGTGAGAATAATTTTCTTCGTCTGCCTCTTGAACATCTATGTGCATATGCTTATGTTCATGATAATGTTCACCTTGACCTTTATGATTAGTAAATGCCATGGGTGAGGGACATTCCCAAAATAAGTGGCCTATAATAAGCCATATACATTTCCATGTGAAGTTAAGGTGTACGTTTTTATTGACACAACACTTGAGCCAATCTCACATTCATCCAACAAACATATGGGGGAAGGGCAAAATTTGTGAATCCGATTTTTAACCCTTAAACATGTGAAGCCTTTTCAAAGCTTTTAAACATTCTCACTAGTCAAATTCTGAAAAACTCAAAAAATCTAAGAATTAGCACATCAAACAAATAAATCAATGAAGTGAAGATCATGGGTGAGTTGTGACAAACATTTGAAGCTCAATGGATTGGCAGACGAGGGTTTTTTAACACTTTGATTGACACCATTTCATGGCATGTGAGTGTTACTCAAGCTATTATCAAACATTTCAATGTTAATTCAAAGCATCAAACACTTTCTTCATTCATTGTTGCAGCATACGATGGACCAGTAAAGGATGAAGTCAAGCAGCCATTAAAGACAAATTCAGACTAAAATTCAACACGATATGACTATGCACCACCTTGCAATTAGGATAGATACAAAGAGACCTTAAAATTACAACACACAATCAACAGTGCTCCATTGGATCAGATCGACACCTTCCTACCCACCTGCCCCCAATCCCAGACTTCTAAGTACACTAAAAAGAAATTAGCTAGGTCTTTGTGCACATTAAAAACAATTTAGTTTGGTTTACAGCGGGTTGTTCACATGAAATAAATTTGATTTTCCTTTTCATAGCATCTTCCATTTAGGATAAAGTTTGTGGGGTTTCGAGCTTGTAGAAGCTATGTACAGTAAAGTTTTGTTAACCTTACAAATCTTTTGTCTGCATATAACTTGGAAATTTTTAAGAATTTTTTTATCATTGAGATGATAAGACATTATAATTATCAGTAAAGTCTTGCAATTAGGGGTGAGAACGGTCAGTTTCAGCATAATAGGGCACCAAATGTGTAACTGGAAATGAAAGTTTTACAAAATCGAAATAACTGGGACCTAAACTAGTTTTTCCAGCAATTTTAGTGGTGAACTGAGTTTCATCTTGTCTTTCATTTTTCCTTAGCGCCTCCACTGCTGCTACATATATTTTCACTACTCCTACCTCTATATAACCAGTACCTGTACAACTACTATTTAATTACTCCCAAACCTTGTGCATTAAATGCTGAATTTCAGCATTTCATACTGAGATTTAATAAAAGTTTCATTACTTTGCCGATACAACTGAAAGAGGGGATAGGGGTGAAAGCAGGCCCAAAGAGAGGGTGAAGAGAGGGTGACTTTACGGATAACTCTATTGTTTTCTAGATCCTTTGGAAACCGTGGCATCAACCTCACATGTTATATTTGATGATATGTGTATATGTTCACAAGCTCATATTTGGTGGTTCATTTGGTGCTGGATCAGGTTAGGCTAGGCTAACCTGATTCTAACTGAAGATGAGGGAGTTTTTTATTGAAATTATTCCAAGAAGGGTGCATATGTAAGGATTGAGAAACATGTACCCATTGAACTTGAATTCACATTTGCAACTATCATGAAACAATAAATGGATAGATCCATCATAGTCAAGAATAGAGCATGACCGAGGGGTTCAAAAAATCGACTTGAGAAAATCATTCCAGGCTTGAAACAACACACTAAATGGAATATCAAGGGAGGATGGGAACGGGGATAACCAAGGCCTAATCTCAACCTAATCTTGACATCCCAATTTGCTACTAGCTAGTGAGTCACAAACAATAACCTCATTATTGACCTGCTACTCAGCACAAGGTACCTCCGCGAGGCTCTCATCACCCCCATGATGAAAAGGGAATTACCTGTCCTTTTAATGGATGAAAATAGTTGCCTCAATTTCACTACTCATATCACAATATTACAATACCTTAGGGGAAATATATTTATTTATTTTAATTTAAATTTTAAATTTTAAAAAATTATTTTTTGAAAAAAAAATTATTCGTTTTGTCAATGTGAAAACCGACCCTAGGCTACGGTAATGTAAACTAGGGCGTGTGGTTAGGGGTATGTGAAAATCATAAGTCATAATTCAGGGTTGTTTGCTTACTGGCCTCATAATAATAATTAGTATAAATAGTGAGGGGCAGAACGTGAGTGAGTGAGTGAGGGGTTGGGGTGGGGTGAGCAACAAGCTGCAGTTTTCCAATGGTTTGAACTACTAGCCTAACGGTAGCATTGAACTTCCCTAAATGGAAAAAATAGCATAAATGTGCACAACATTCAAGGTCAAGCCTTTAAGTGCATTTATGCTGCTATATAGCCTATAAATGGCTATTCTTATTATTTGACTCTAATAATATGTGTTACCCCAGTTGCCAGTCATGTGTGTAGTACTAGACTCTTTAGGGTTTAGGGTTAGGTTTTAGGGTTTAAGGTTTATAGACTCCTTTCTAAGGTAACACCTGAAGCTGCACTTCTTTTGGGATAGAATGGACCCTACCTAATGCAACCCAACGCCTATCATCCATCCGAAGTCTGTTAGGAATAGATGCAGATGAATTCCCACTGAGTTGATGAACCCTGGATGAACTCAACTCATTTGATACTTACTGGTTTCACCTTGGTAACCCATTTTGGCCTTTTTGTGAAGGATAGATCCTGTAAGTAGGGAAGTAGGTAGGTAGGATAATTTGATTGCTAGGTGAGTATCCATGCATGTAGTTGGGTTTAGGGTTTAGGTAGGAGTTAGTGAGTTGTTAGTAGGTAGGAAAAACAAACTGAGCTGACTATTCTGGTTCAGCTAATGAAGCTGAAACCTAATGAAAAACTGTTTCCTATTCATGCACCATCCATCCTTCATGTTGTCTTTTTGAACCTTGTGCCAGGTGACCTTTAAAACCTTTTTGCTAATTTAACTTTTTGGAACATTCTACAATTTTTACTATAAAAATGTGTTCCTTCCAAACATATGCTTTACAAGATCTTTCTAAAAACTTGTATAGATTCTTATGTCTATGTCTAATGTTCACTTCATGTTTTGCAAAAGGTAAAGCCCGTGAGTGAGGGACATTCTCAAAATAAGTGGTCGGACTTGCCTATAATTTCATTCTAGGCCTCTTGTTTTAAGTAATGCCCCCCACCCATAGGCTTTACTCCTACACCCACAACCCTTAGAAAATGTAATTGTACATTTTTTGTTTGGACACAAATGGACCAACTCTATTGCAAAACAAAACACACACACACATTGAAGACAACTAGGACCAAAGAGAAACCCAACCTCAACCAACAACAAACAAAAGCAACTATTGCATTAACCTACATCTCCTAAGTAATTGATAGGTCCATTTAGCTCTTTTGTCACCCCTAGCACAAATAGTGTGGTGTGGACACCACATGTTGTCAAATGTTGGAGCTAATCATGTTCAATTTGTCATTCAAGTCTACCATAATAAACTAGTCCTTCTCACATCAACATACTATGTAATTGCATGTATGTCTAACAATTCCCATTGTAAACTAAATTGCTTTATCCAAATTAACCACATTGTAACTCCTTTTAACAAGGTTTAAATAGGGCATAATTGCCTAATCTTCTAATTGGATAGGCATTTGTTGAAAATGCAATGTTCCATATCCAACCCTTGTCATTGCTTGTCAATGTGTATTGGAAATTTGACTTTGTGTATGAATGTTAATGCCCACATCCAAGTTGCTCACGTTCTTTCACATTTTGAAAATTGGCGAAATATGTTTTGGGTTGTTCATGTTTGACATGAGATGCAATTGGAATTAATCCCATCACTAACTTTGGCACACCATGCATTCATTGCCAATGCATTGTGCCATATTGCCCAATTCAATCCAAAATCTTTATTTGCAATCATATGAAGCCATACATCATTCCACTTCAATTTTTAAAACCTTGCTAAAATCAATGACCACTTGAGCTGATTTTTTTAGCTTCATCCTATCATTGATGAATTGTCTTCTTGCCTTAGTAAATATAAGTCTTTGTTTCCTTGTGAGCCAACTAACTTGAATTAGAGGGGTTGAATTTGAGAATAGTTAGAAGCTCACAATATAAGTAGAAATGTGATTTATTTGGCCATTGAAATGACCCTCATGACTTGTCAAGCCTAACTTATGTATTGTACTTGTTTGTGTAAAAATTGAAAGGTCATGGAATTGAATGAAATCACATTACAAGTGGACCCATTTTTATCCAAAAAATGTATACCCAATATCATAATACACAAAAAACTAAAATTTTGATAGCATTTTTTGGTAATCTTAAATACAAGAAAAAAATTTCAAATGTGCATATCAACATTTTGAAACTCAAAGTTCATTTTAAGTCAAAGTTCATTTTGATCCAATTGATAAATGAAAATGATCGATGATAAAATCAATGTACACAAATATATAACATACATTTTTTAATGACATAAGGTTTCATGTTTATGGTTCATGAAACATAACTAAACAAATGCAAAATGAAAAAAAAAAAAGGCAATGCCCAATTTATAAATTTCTCTTCTTTCGTATAGTATTGATTTTTTTTCTTGAAAAAAAAATATTATTATTCATTTATTCTTCAAATAGTGAAACAAAAATAAAATTTAAATGGATTTTCAACATAACATCTTAAAATTTTGAATGACCCTAAATTTAGTTGATGTATGTTACTATCATTCACCAAAACAAAAATTATGAAAAAATTCCACCATTTGCCCTACTTTTGAAGTATATACTTTGTGATGAATCTGCTGGTTTCACTTTGGTTCTGCCAGTTCCAGTTGTGGTGTGGAATCAATGGTGGGGAACACCGGTTACGCTCTGTAATAGGCCCCTGTAGAGCCCATTAGGGGTAGGTTCCGCCTGACGGAACGGCGTCCAGCAGCGTCTATGCAACGCAGGCTTAACGCTGCTGGGCTTGCTCGTTGCTGCTGCTGCTGCACATGGAATGGCGTCCATCGCCACGACGCTTCTGAGGCTGCCGCTGCTGCTGCGGTTGCTGTGCATCGCCTTCTTCTTCCTCTTCTCGTCTCTCCATGCCGCATGCACGACAGCAGCTTTGGATGATGTCCGCAGCAGCAGCAGTGGAGAAATCCATCTCGATCCTGCTGCTGCGGGAGGTTTTGGCACCCAGGAACAGGAGGAGGAGGAGGAGGAGACTCTCAGATTTCCGGACAATGAAATGACGACGTTGCAGTTGTTGAAGCCGGGTGCGGGCCATAGTCGGCTGGAGCTCAATCGGATGACTCTAGAGAAGTTGGCCAGTATTGAAGAGCCCATCGCGTTTGTCTCTGTTGTAGGGCCATATCATGGGTGAGATGTTCTCTTCTCTTCTCACTCCCCTTTCTTTGTTTGCTGAATTTGCGCACTTCCTAGTAACTCTTTGTCTTTGCGACATGCTTGCAATCTGGCCGGTCTGTAATTTACGCAAGCCCTTTCGGCGTCCTGTTGCATCACACATCTTCTTTGCAATTCAGACCTAATTCACAATGCAGCTTGCTCGTCTGCTGTCAATTTTGCAAGTGTCAGTTTCATTAGGGTTTGGGGTTTAGGGTTTAGGGTAAGAAGAGGGCTACAATGCTGAGAAAATCGACAATGTCTGTATTTATCCAAATTTGTTGAATGTGCAGTGGAAAATCTTTTCTTCTCAATGTCTTGCTCAATTCAACACAAGGGTTTAGTGTCAGTGCTGTTCCCGACCCAGAGACTCAGGGTATTTGGATCCGAATTGTGCCAAAGGAGCAGCTTCAGGGTGCCGACAACTCGAGGATCATTTTGATGGACACCGAAGGCTTTTATGGAGAGGGTGCCACAAGGTCATATGATGCCCGCATATTTGCCATAGCCACTCTTGTCAGCTCTCATCTCATCTACAACACTCTGCGGACAATCGGTAAATGTTTCACAAGTGCCCCAGCTATTGAATTCTGATGGCTAATGTATACACTTCAAGTTGCAGATTGGATTCTGGGTTTAGGGATTAGTGCCTAAAACTGTAGGTCTGGTAGATAATCAAGAAGATTATCCTGGATTGAGCCCCCCTTGCTGCTCTGCTTCTTCTTCTTCTTCTTGAGCTCACAATGTATGCTTATGTGGACTGACCCAATATCTAAATATCCATTTGATAGCTTGTTTCTTATTTTGGAGAAATTCTTAGACAATCTGTAGCATCCCTATGAGCACTGCCCTAATTGAGAAGGAATGGGGGTATAAATGTGAAATCCAACCAAAATTTCCCTCTAATTTCCAATCTGATATATATACAATTTGATGTATATTATCAATGGTTTGGCAAACTGATGTTTTCCATCTGATGACGGGAACAGGGGATACACAATCAGTTACTGCATTAGCAGATTTGGCAAAGCAGGCACAGGTTTTCAATCTCCAGAACTGGCTACATTCTGCTGAGGCTTCTCCTGGTCTCTATCTGTGGCTAAAGCCTCCCTACCTATGCACTGAATGAATTTGAAAACATTGGAATTCTGGTTCCTGCTGAATGGACAAGGTGTGTAAATACTTAGACATTGATGGCATTAGCAAGAACCATGCTGTCACTGGTGTCAGTCAAGCTTGTAAACTTCTGTGACCTGAAATTGCCCATGGTGTGCCGTAACTGAACAATGGCTCTTACATGGCTAGATCCTCAACCCTTAATCTTCACAATTAACATGAGGCAACTCTAGAGAGGGGAGACTATGTCTGCATGTGGAAGATCTGATCAGCAATATTCTGGAGGCATTAATTGTGTTTTACTTAATATTCTTAAGTATTAGAGACTCAGGTTGAAGGATTATGAGAACATGGTGTGTGGTCCAAAACTTGTCCCAGTATTGTTGCTGTTATTGTCACTATTAAGTCAGTTGTGATCTTCTTGATGAATTTGCAAACTATCTGAGTGGATGTTTGCACTTGTCTAAAAAGATGGTCAGGATTCACGTGTGGACTGGAGTCAGCAGATGCTATGCGGTTCTCCATATTTCCTCCTTATTTTGATGATTGTTGTATGTGGGTGTCATGTGCAGGTCAGGAGGAACATCCCGCTGCAGTCTACACAGACTCATTTTTGCTTTTGAAGATGCTTGATTTTCCTCCATTGACATGGGTGGTCCAAGGATTTGACATGGATCTATCCTCACAGGCGCCAATGGACCATCTGCACAGATATTTGGAAGCACTTGCCCACACTGGTGACCGCACTTTGGATACCCTGTTTACGCAAGGAATATCATGCCACACTATACGAACCCCCACTGATCTGAACAAACTACGAGAGCAGGTTACCATAAAACTGCTACTTTAGGCAACATGTTGTAACCTCTGTTCTAAAATTCCTTTCCAAAGGAGGAAGAAGCTACAAAGATAGATTTCATTTCTCTATTTGCCTCACTCTGATGGTGTGCTCTTGTCAGGTGGGAGGTGAGGGATTGGCAGCACACACTGAGCTATATCCCATTTTACACCCAAACTATCTAAGTGATGTGGATAAACTCCGAGACACTATTTTCAAGAAGCTCAAGGCAAAGGGTGCTGGCAAATTCACAGGCAAAAGTGTGGCAGAACTGTTGCCGCTCCTGGTTCACTATGTCAATGAGGACTTCCCATTAAATGCGGAAAGAAAATTAAGAGATGTATTGTCAGAGCTTGTCATTGATGGAGCTTTCTCAGGTGGAACACAGTACTTCCAAGCCTTAATGCAAAACCCCACCCTGCCACCCAGAGCTCAAGGGAAAGAAGTGGATCTTGCTTTTGTTGAACAGGTGAGGAAAGACTCAATCTCAGCATTGGCTTCAACAGCATTCACTACCAGAGAACTTGAGGACATCATGACATCTGCAGGTACAATGCAAAACTGGATTATTTGCACCCATCAGTCTTTATTTCAATACTGATCCTTGAGTTTTTGTGGGACAATTGATTGTGGTAAGCAGCTGTGGGTATATGTGGGAAATGCCCATATCTTTACAAATGTCATGAGGTACCCTTGTTCTCTATACAATGGTTAGAGTACAGTACATGTAATGGTGAATCAATTTCAAGGTTCTAGTTATTGAACATGTAAGTTGTAGTTTCAATTTTTTTTATCATGGGTTATTAGTTAAATGCCTTGAGTTGAAACCATAGCTTGCAATACGTTAGATCTATTGATAATGGGTGTGATAGTAGTAGTCTTCAAGAGCATCTTGTGATTGTGTCATTTCCTTGACCACAACCACCTATACTTGGATTGGTGCTTGCAGGCTGATTTTCCTTGAGGTTATATAGTATATAGTACAAAGAAGCTAGATGCTGAGATTTATCTTAAAAGTTGTCTTACAATGGGTGCATATGTGGGCGTTCCTGGTGTTTCACAGCATACAATCTAGTAGATAATAATTGCTAGAATTGTTAATCTCATTTGGCAGAAAAGAAGGCTATTGATTACTGCAAGCAACGCTGTGTGGGTGTTCCTCCAACACAAGAGAGTTCTACCTGCATTGTGCAGCTTGGTACAAAAATTGCACGCATGAAAGTGAAGTACAGGTTCATACTAACCCTTCCTGTTTGTAAGTCTCTAGAAACACAAAGAAAGTTTCTTTCACTTGGAGGAAATTTTTGAACCTTGTTCTGGTTTTCTTAATCATGAGTATTTAGCTTTCTTGATTGTCATGAGTTATATTGTTTGTTTCCTGTGAATTCTTGCCCAACTTGCAAAACCCAGCAAGTCAGGCAATTTTCCTAATGGTTTTCATTGACAGGGAAGAGAATGAGCGGCGAGTAAAGCAAGTGTTGGTTGAGTTGGGCGAAGACTTGCGAATTGCTGCTGAAAAGGAAGTGGAAGGGCTGCCACTGCCAATGCGTGATACTGAAATTGAACGCTTCTGCAAGCAGGCTAAATCATCTGTTCTCCAACGGTTTGCCATTAAATTTTCTCTATGCTCACTATTGTTCTCATATTTTATCAGGTTGCACTGATGAATTCGTCTGCAGTTTTTGTCAGCAGTTACTTTCACAGTTCAAATTTTGAAGTTGCTGGAGATTATGTTGCTGTAGAAAGCATCAATATCTTTTGGATCTGAGTTTCTGCTAGCAGCTGACTCTAGTGTCTTTATCTTTCAGCTATGAAGCCCTGGTAGGCCCTCACCGTCACAGCAACTTGTACCAAGAAGCTCGCTCACAGATCATATCGTTGGTTCAGATAAAATGTGACAAAGTACTTTTGATGAACTCTGAAAAAATCACCAGGCTCTTGAGCAGTGGTAAGCAAGCGTACCAAGATGCATATGGAAGAATTGTGCAAGCACGGGTTCTGGGAGCCACTAAGGGGGACATGGCTAAAGAAGGGGGAGGAGAAGTTGATGTAGACAATGAAAAGCACAGCCAGAAACCGATTCCCCCTTGGAGCTTGGTAGACATCCATAAGGCAGGGATCAAGGCTGGGCAAGAGGCATTTGAGAGGAATATCAAGGCTGCAGGGTTGCCATGGGTGGGGCCTGGAGATGACCGCTACGATTTTCAGTTGTACAGTTGCTTGCAATGGTCAAAAAAGCAGTTTGACAAGCTCCAGGTTTGCTCTGTTCTTATGGCATCACTAAGCTGCCTTCTTGATTTACATTTGCATGCATTGCACTGTAAACCTTATGTTTGAGATTATGCAGGTTATGAGGAGAAAGAAACTGAAGCTTTCACTTCAGGACCTGGTTCTAACCACCCTACACACATCTGCTACATGGCAACTGAGAATGTCAATTTACCTTCACAAAACTTGTGTTTGAATTCATCAACTTGTGTGCCATGGAAAAATATTTACTGTCTATTACCCTTGGTGGAGAGGTTTGAGCCAGCAGTGCAGTCTGTAGTACAGAAAGGAAAGGGATTTCAGAGAGGGGTTCTCAAGGCAAAATGCACAACTGATGTTCCTTGTTCTAATTGTTCACAATGCTTGAACTAGCATTCAATTTTGTGACAGGATGAGAACGAGAAGGTGGTTTTAGCTTATGTTGCAATGCTGGGAGCGAGTCTAGCACTTCAATACAAAGAGGCACTTGCAGCTATTACTCCATTCCCCGATAATGATGAAGTTCTCACATCCAAGGTGAAAACTCCTTTAGCTTGTATTGGATATGTGGGACAGGAGCTCCATGTTGGGCACTGCATAATGAGAAGTAGACACTTGAATTCTG
>Ga0116231_10005363_pt1 | contig 25307 bp, 25 predicted proteins | sample S1TSphgellanicum_2_FD_89695 | JGI IMG/M metagenome (GOLD analysis project Ga0116231, IMG submission 89695) | Host-associated microbial communities from peat moss isolated from Minnesota, USA - S1T2_Fd - Sphagnum magellanicum MG | ecosystem: Host-associated > Plants > Peat moss > Unclassified... | reverse complement strand
ATACACCAATGCTTGCAAAGGTGGGGTGCAAATTAAAATTGCTGAGAAAACTTTGAAAACCATACAAGTTGATCACAATAATAATTTTTTAAAATTATATATAAAAAATATATATATATATATATATATATATATATATATATATATATATATATATATATATATATATATATAATTTATTTTTTAAAATGTGATTTTTGTCACAATGTTTTTTGAAAATTATAATTTTTTATAGATAACATAATTAGTGTCAAAGATTGTGAGGTACTATAATAGTAATAATAAGAATGTAAATTTATAAAAATGACATCCATGTATAATAAATTATACAATTTAAACAAAATGGATTTTAGAAATTTTGATATATCATATTTGTATAAGGGATAAGGATCACCAAATGAGTTTTTAAATATATACAAATGATTTTGATTTGATCAAGTCATGCTTGTTTTATGGCAACATTTTCATGCTTTATCCTCTTCTACAATGTCAACAACAATTTTAAGGGTTTCCATAAGTTGCAAGGATATTTTAGATTCATATATAATGAAATCATTCATGCTTATATTGTAATTTTATTAGGATTTATCATCAAGCAATGACATTTATAATGAGTAAAATGTTGTTTATCTAACCATATAATTAATGATGTTCTGAATTGAATTTTAAATCAATGAATTTTCAAAAAACTAATGAAAAGATCACAAACTTGAACCTTCATGAATACATAGGAAAATCATTTAATAGGTCCCTTGTATTCATTGAACATAAATTCATCCAAAAATTGATGATGTCATTGTTGACATCATGTCGATTGCAACTAATTTGCCACTTAACAAGTTGTTTTAGGCAACTAATTTGAAAACTTTGCAAAATATCACTTTTGACTAAAAAATAGTCGCAAACACGTCACAAATTTTGATTTTTCTTCTAGTGTCTTTATTCAATAAAATATTCATGCAGATGTCTTTCCATATATTTATGATAACAAACTTTGGAATCTCAAACATGGCATTATCCCAATAAATTGTTAGTAAGCATTGATTTTGTCACAAGAAAATAAACATGCATGAAATTGTTTTATTTCATTTATTCATATTATGTGCACAAACTTGTAACAATAATCAAATGACATTTTGCATATAGAATGTCATATAAATGTTCATAAAATTTTATTTAATTTGGTTGAAGATTGATTTTATGTGACAATAAAATATCAAATGTGGATTTAAAAAAATATCATTTGCAAGTATACATCTTTATGCATTATATCAAAATTTAATATTATTTCACTTTCAAATGATTTTATTTTTTCCTTGATCTTATTTAATTTTTTTGAAAAATATGTAGGCTTTATGTGTATAGGTTTTTCTTTCTCTTTTGAAAGATCAATACCCATGTCATTTATAACATGCTTGTAGAGGTATAAATAGGTTAATATCATATGGCTTATGCTATATAGTAATGATGTGATGCATAAAATTAACCAAATTATCAAAACAAACAATGAATTTTTTCTAGCCAAAACAAAAGGAAAAAAATTAAGAAAAATAATACTTTTTTTTTGGTCCATTAAAATATTTAATCATTTCATTTCACATAATAGGCGAGGCAAACATCACTTGTTGTGCAACACCTTAAATGAATGCAAACCACAACAAGGAAAAAAATAATATGTGCTTGTCCAAACATAAAAAAACTCGTAACAAAAAAGTTCCATCATAAAAAAATTTCCTTGATAAAAACACAATTCTAATAACTTTATTCTATGGTCAACTTTCATTATTGTTTTGTGTTCAAACCACATTTTCATTGGATTAATACCAAACTCATTACATGCTTTCATATTCATTCCCTTTTGCCTTTTACACATATAATTCTCACATAATATACATAATTGCAAAACATTACACACATTTATACAAATTTATGATATTTGAAACCAAAAGTAAATAAAGGTGAAAAAAATTAAGAAAAGAATGAACAACATGAATATTATCAAAACAATTTCATCATGATGAATTTCACATGCTAAATTGAAAAACATTTCTCCCTTCTCATTTTTTTCACTTGACATTTGTTTTTTTTTGGTTAACAATCTTCTAAAAAATATTAATATATTCACAAGGAGTCTAATTAGATAACACATGCTCATATATCAATGAAATGACATGTTAAAATAACCTTGATATAAATGTATTTCAACCAAAAAATAATAATGATATGATGCAATGTGTACCATGTAATAAATCCTCTTTATTGCTTAAGGAGAAGGAATTTTTTTTTCAAATGTTCTTAAAGTGCAAAACATTAATTCATTCCCATGTGAAACTGAAATGTGAAAAAACATAAAAATCACAAAAGACTGTTCCATTAGATTCAAAATTGATTCTATTCACCATAATCTACTTGGGTTTCGCACTAATTTTCACTACTAGTGACAATCAAGTGACATAAGATCAAAACATTAATGCATAAAAATGTGTAGGCAAGATATTCCCTAGAGTAGGGGCACAATTTGTCCAATATTCTTTGCCCACAATATTATTTTAGGGTTGCATTTCCAACAGTGCTGGAGATGCTCTAAGGGCCAGATATAAAACAAGGAGTGTGTCACGCTCTGGCCTTGTCATCTACCTCTGAAGGAAGGTAGTTTGTTTTGTTTAGTTTTGTAATTATGAGATCCACCAAACCAGGATGCTTCAGATCATGTTCTTGGTGTTTTTGGAAAGCTCTTGACAAGGAGGGGTGCATGGGCTTGGTTCCATGACGTTTGGACTTGCAGTGCACAAGTTCTTGAATATTGAATGATTCTTTAATTAAGTCATAGCTGAAAATTTCAGAGGAATTGGAATGTGCCTTTAGTGTTCTTGGAAAGATCTTGATGAGCAAGATTGAATGGAATTGATTTGGTAATATTTGGATTCAGAATGTGGGAGATATTGATTTAAAAGTGATTTCTGCCACTGAAAATTCAAATAAATTCCAAAAACCCAGGTTTTGGAAGGAAAAATCAGTTGAGGACGTGGTAACACTTGGGTCAAGAGCACAGGCCACACTAGTTTACATAAAAAAACAAGGGCCTTGGTAGTCAAGGCCAACAAAAATCAGCACTTTCCGGACATCAGATTCATCAATGAAGTCGACGAACAAATACTTGTGAGCGGACTGTCTGTTAAAGGCGCATGGATGCTCAGCGTGACCTTGGGTCACACTCCGGATCCTCGTACAGAGGGCAAAGGGTTTGGGGCAAAGAGTTTGGGAAAGCAGACGCTGAGGGAAGGAGATGTAAAACACCAGATGATGAAAAAGAAGTAGGGAAAGCGGGTCCGAATTTTAGGCGACAGCATCAAGGAGGAACGAAGAACAAGAAGATAAAAGGAGGCCTCTTGGTTCCGCCTCTCTTGTCGCCCATGAGAAGAAGTGTAGCAGGGGTTTTGGGTTTTGTGCAGCAATGGCATCTCTGGCTGCTGTGACCAGGCCCACGCCTGCCTTCTTCTTCTACGCCAATAGCAGCAGCCGTGTGCTCCACTCGTCCACTTCTCAGGTTGCCGGTATTCTGTTTCCATGCTCAAGGAAATTGTCGTGGAAACGGGCGTCTATTTCAAGCTTTAGTCATCGAAGGGAAGCCCGGACTACTGTTGCAAGTGCCGCAATAGAAAGGAGAGATTCTTCTTACTCTCCGCCATGGTTCAGGTGATTGTTTCTTACATGTTGTTTTTGGACATAAGACAATTTGAGAACACATCTCCTCCTCTCAGATTCTCAAAACACATGGCGATTTCTCTATAATTGTTCTAGGAGAAACAAACAAACAAACAGGAAACAAACACTAGCAATTGGGGTGCATTGGAAGTCCAAAGGATTTAGGGCTTAGGTTTGATGCAACTGAGAAAGTATCATTGGCTTACCAGTACTGGATTTTGGATTTCTGATGAAACCATGGTCTGTTCACCATTTGAGGCATTCCAGAACAATTCATTTCTTTGTACCTTCAACTGACTGATTTAGCAATTATGTGGTAAAGGCATCATGGCTGTTATTTTCACAAAATTTGGGATTTGAGCTCCAATTTTAGGGTGCTTGCATTTTGTGCTTCTTAGTGATGGATTCCGGAGTCAGGCAAAGGATGAATGAAGAGGGGGGGGGGACTTGCATTTTTATGGGAATTGATCAATGGAGGTGGGGGTGGGGTTGTCCAGAGCAGTGTTGCACCGATGATGGATTGGACAGATAACCATTACCGCACACTTGCCCGCCTTATTTCTAGACGTGCTTGGCTGTACACAGAAATGATTGTTGCAGATGCCATAAATCACCAGCAGGAAAACCTTGTGAGTGAAAGCTCAACAAATGTTTGGGTGGTTGTTGGCAGCAAGTTGTCAAGTAATGTTTGAAAGTTTGATTATACCAGATCCACGCAGTTCGTTTTACTATTTTCTTCTATCTGATGAATGACAGTTTTGCATGTGGGCAGGACAGGATGTTGGAATATCCAGAGTTTCAGCATCCAATAGTGCTTCAACTAGGTGGTAGTAGCCCTGAGAAGCTGTCCAAGGCAGCACAGCTTGCTAAAACATATGGTTATGATGAAATCAACTTAAAGTGTGCTTTCTTTCCCCCTCCATGTTATGAGTTCTGGTCTTTGTCTCTTTGCCTACTAGAATCAAGTGAGGCAGTTTTCCCAATTTTCAATTATCTGTGAGATTCCTCAAACTCTTCTGTGTTGGCAACTACATGGGAAAGGAATTTTTTCATTTATTTTTCTTTCATGAGAAATGTATATAGTCTGTTAGAATCATGGGCTGATGTTCATGTGGGAGAGCTCTAGAAAATGCCACTAATGTCCATCCATCCAATCCACCATAGATTTGAGTTGCAATGACAGCATTTAGTCTTTTCTTGACCAATTGAGGAAAGGGCATGATTTTGATCTCTTAATGATGCTTGAATTCTTTTGAGGGCTTCCTTTTTGTTATAACTCTTGTTTTTCTGTCTGCAGTTGTGGCTGCCCAAGTGATAAAGTTGCAGGCCATGGTTGTTTTGGTGCTAGTCTAATGCTTGACCCTCAGGTATCTCATTTGCTACATGGACTTTTTCACCTTTGAGGACTATTTTCTAACACTTTGCTCACTTTTTGATTGCATTTGCATAGGCTAATAAGATATTGGCAGTTTGATGCATTATGGACAGCTTTCATTCCAACGCTAGCAAGAGAAATTGTTTGAACATTCTTCATTCTTGTTCTTGAGCCCTATGGATTGATGGTTGAAGTGTATGAGATGGTTGGCAGTTGGTTGGGCGAGCTTTGGCAGCCATTGCTGAAGGCTGCCCTGGTATTCCTGTGACAGTTAAGTGCCGAATTGGTGTTGATCATTTTGACACTTATGAGTTCCTCTGTAAGTACAACAAAACTTCTAAAGGCAACTTTGAAAGTGAGGCACCTCAAGTTCAATGGACTGGTGTCTTAGGCGAAAAGTGTCATGGATATGGCTTGGTGCTCCAGTGATGTTGTTATTGTCTTCTTTTTGTTCAGAATCAGATGCAGAGATGACCACTTGTACATGGAATGTGTGTTTTCTGAATATTGTCAACTTTGGCTTGGTTTGGAGCATATTGATATAATGATATTAAAGCTTGAAATTGGTGGGACTACATTGTGCAGCCAACAAGTAGGATCTTGTAGCCTGGCCAACTCTAGGATAATATAAACATCAGCCAAGAAATTTCATTGTCCTTGCATACATCCTTGAAGTTTTTGGTCAATACAAGAATCTGAGAGTGGCTTGTTTCCAGACAATTTTGTTGCAACTGTGGCTTCGATGTCACCAACAGAACACTTCATAATACATTCACGTAAAGCAATATTGAAAGGTCTGAGCCCTGCAGCAAACCGCACCATTCCCCCTCTCAAGTAAGCCATCTGCTTTAATTGTTCCATTGAGATGTGAGATGGGTATGGTTTGTGAAGTGCTTACTGGAGACTCCTCTTCTTTGCAGGCTTCAGCTTCCTTCTAATTTGGATTTGGCTTGAGTCTTGTGCTTTTTTTGATTGTGACTTGGTTTTCTGATTGTTATGAGCCCAATAAGGGCCATGACTTTGACAAATAAAGGGCTGGATTGTGAGAACTTGATTGGAACAAAGAACTTTACTTCCTATTGAGCCTGAGACATCATGGTACCTAAATTGTGTGATAGGTATGAGTTTGTATATGCTCTGATCAATGACTTCCCACATTTGAAGTTCACTTTAAATGGTGGTATTGACAACATTCATCAGGTATGCCTATTCCTTCATCTCTTTTACAAAGTAGTTCCACTGAAAACATTTTTCTTTGGATGATTGCTTTTGTATCTGCTACAAAAGAATTCAAAAAAATTTAATCCATACCCAATGTCAGATAATGCCATATGTTGGCCTGGTTACTGCTTGAAAATTGCAAATTCTAGAGTTTACCTAGAGTGCAATATCTGTTGTGATTATCAGTTCTTTTCCTCCATCCAGAACTTGAAGCTCTGGATGGTCATAAAGAGTGTGAGTGATAATCAATTCAAGTTTTAGGAAGGAAAATCCGTGAGGCACTGTGAGGGATTATATGTTGTCTGTGAGACCCATGGATTACCATAAGGTCTCTCTTATAACATGAACTACAAAAGCATGAATAAACTTTGCCTACTAAAACACTTCTAAGGGATTTTTGTCTCTTGACAATGAGCGGATGCAAATGACAGGTGTGTGAAGGGTTAAAGAAGGGCGCACATGGGGTTATGCTTGGGCGTGCTGCATACAACAGGTAAGCTGTCAATGGCCAAAGACAGCCACTTCAACTCAATCCTTCCAAGGCCATAAAATATTCAGAAACAGTGTGTGTGTGTTTCTCCCTCTCTTATGTTGTTCGACATCATGAGGACTAAAATCAGGTTTCCCTGAATGAGGCAAGTATGCATTCCTAAAACCTGGATTAATTCTGCCAAGTCCTTTTGCTGCTGGAGTGCAGTCCATGGGCAATACTAGGGAATGTTGACAATGTTGTGTACGGTGAGGCAAGGCAAGGATTAACACGACGACAGGTGTGTATGCAAGCCACTTCAATTGTAGTCAATATCAGAGAGAAAGGAGAAGGAAGAATGTGAGATACAGCTTAATTCTCATCTTCTAGTAAGATCACTTTCCATCAAAAGCGTGATGATGGCTTCTTAACCTTGTTAGAAACGTGTTGATCTTGCCCGATTTCTTATATACAATTTTCTCTCTGTTTGGATATTTCAAAGATGTGCATGCCAAAGTGGAGTGAAAAAATTGTGTTGGGGACTGACTTTTATTCATGTTTAACATTGATTCAAGGTTTTAGAGCAATATGTGGAGTATGCAGATGCCAACCTTCATAAACATGGGTTTAAAAAGCCTAGCATAAGGCACCTTGTAAAGGTTTTAAAACTACACCTTTATGAAGTTGTCAAAATAGAAAACTGTTTTGAAGGTTTGATGTACTTCTATGAACTGCTAGATTTGGGAAAGGAAACTATTGAGAATGCTGAGATGATGTCTAGACCATTTGTGCCATAAATGGGGTTTTTGGTATGTTGACAGGAGAGGAGAGATGGTTCTAACCTGGGAGAGTGGGTTGGCTGTGGGGTTGGAGTAGCCATTGCTACATTTGTTTCATGCAGAGGCAGGTGCAGGACAATGGAGACGTGCTGTAGATGAGTCTTTACGACATTCTGAGGTTGTGGCTTTCTGTCCTTAATTAGCTGGATCTTTGAAGGAAATCATTATGGTGATACTGACTTAGAAATCAAGCTTTATTGTTGAAGTTGACAATGCTCAGTAGTTGTTTAGAGGTTTTGAATATACCTCATGTGTCTATGTTCAATATGCTTATTGGAACTCAGTGTGTCATGGGTTGGGTTTATATGTAGGATGTTCGCAGTTTGATGAAGGAAACACTGTCAATACTACCAGATTTTGTCCTGGACTCACCACCACCACTGGAGGTTTCCATGGAACCTGTATTTTGTGACCTTCCTCCCCTTCCTTGCCTGTCCAGCACACAGGAACATGAGTCTGATAAAATTGTTGAGGACAAGCGTTTGCTATGCAACCACTTATAACATCTAATCTGGTGCCAATTCTGTCCTTATGAGAGCTCTGGACTCTGCTCAGAACCTTGGGAGTTGCTAAAAGTGACCATTTGAATGCTGACATAGACTAGGTAGTAGTTTCATTGATGTCTCAAGGACATATCTGAAGCATTTCATCCATCTCTTTCCATTGTGAAATGCTGGCTATTTTACATGAAGTCTCTGTTCATTTGTGATCCAAGGTTTTGTTCTGCAATTGCAAGCAGCTTTTTGCAAAACACCTTCCTCCTGCCTGTTCATCATCAAGTTTTGAATAAGGTATTCCTTGATTTCCGTTCACTTGAGTGTTTGAGATATTGGACCTGAGAATATGAAGTCAATAAACAACTATCAAGGAACCTTGGAGGATTTGGGCAAGGCTGATGTTCTGGAATCAAATAATGCATTCACCTTGAGAATGCATGGAAAATAAAACTTTTCCTTAATAGTGTCATTTAAGGAATCTTGGAGGACTTGGAGAGGGCTAAAGTGGCAATCAGGACTGGTCTTAGCCCCTAGTATGGTCACAATTGGTGTTAACTCTAATGTTAGGCTGGTGTTGAAGGATGGGATAATTAACCACCAGGCCATACCTAAACTAACATTAGGGTTTGGGTGACATGATATGGCGTTAATGTTAAGATGGTGTCATTGGTCAATGTTAATTAACATTAAGTCTTTGAAAAAAGTAGATATAGTTGAACATCAATGTTAATTAAGGTCTCAAAAAATGACAAATGTACTTGATGTTTATCATACATCCTTGTTTTTCTTTTCCTCAAAATGCTACTTTCTTTTGGAACAGAAAGGGGAAAGATTATCTTTGTATGTGTGGAGTAGATTGCAAACTTAAACGAAAATAATGCAATGTTATTTACTAATTAATATCATGTGTGAACATCTTCAAATAAAGTATGATTCATATCTAGTGTTAAGTCCATGATAAGTCAATGTTCAATTTTGTGATTTTGAGGTGCATTTGCATTTATAATTGTTAGATAGCATTATTCATAATTTGAGTCCTAGTTGGTAAGTGGTGTTAACTGTATGTGCTAGTTAACATTAAATTTAACCATAGATTTTAAACTTTTCAATAAATGTTATGTAAAGCCAATAGAAAGGACCAAATAATTCAATGTTATATGCATCATGCAAAAACAAAATGACCTATGTTAGCACTAACGTAAAAGTGAGTTAACTTAACATTGAACTAAAGCCCCCTTTTATGGGCTACTACTTCACATTGTATTTTTATTTCAAAATGTATCTTTTTGAGAACCTGATCTTAAGCTAACATCCATTTAACATCATCTTAACATGCAATTGTGTGTCATTTTGGATTTGATGTTAACTAACATTATTGATTTGAATATTAAAAAAGAAATTGTTTCTTTTAACATATTCAACTTGACATTAAACATGATTGTAGCTTAAAGCTCTCAAATTAAACAATGTATCATTATGTTACAATTGTATGCATATATCAGGGTTCATTAGTGGGTATCAAATTTGTGCTTATCTCAATAAAGATTATTGATAGTGGCATAAATGGAAACCAACAATTGTTACTAGATGCACATGTGGTTGGTCTAAAGTGTTTGTTGATAAGATTAGTGCTAATCCAAAAAATGACCTTAGGGAAATTGTCCATTGGATTAACATTGATCTCTTGAAGCATCTTCTTTTTTTTTATCTCACATTTTAAGTTTTGAAATAAAGAATTGGTGTGTACAAAAGGTATCAAAGTTACATGGAGTTGAAACGTTGTCCATGCCTTGGATAAGGTTGATTTTCTTCAACCAAATGACTATTTTGTATTGCCAATTTGAAAATGGTTTAAATGGATGGTGTACTATAATAATATACAATAAACTCCTTTTATAATCATGCCTTTGGTGACCACTTTTTTTTTGTGACACTAACAAATTGTGATTTAAATGTGTATAGTCACATTTCATATAAACCCTTACAAGATTGTGACTATAAGCAAATGTTTTTACAAAATAGCCCTTTTATGCTAGAATGAAGGTGCTAGTTGATTAAATTTCCATCATGGGTTATTCTAAATTCTCCTATGCATATTAGACTTGAAGAAAGTTATGGTTTTTACTTTTTTTATGTGACAATTTACATTGAGTTTGAGCTCCTTCACTATTTATTAGCTTGTGTATTTTGTCAATTAGATTTTTTTAATTAAAATTTTCTGCTTTGTTCGCAAGTTCTCATATCTTTTGCTTGAAAACATCAAAAAGTTGTTTTTTTTTTCTTCTTCAACTAGATTCATTGCTATTAGTTTGCACAACTTGAACACAAAGCAACACCAACATGGCCAAACTACAATTACAAAACCCTAGTATTTACCTTAGATTTCCCCATTATAATCACATTTACAAAAAAACTTTGCAAATATTTTGTGCTATTAACGAGTGTGACAGTAATTCTAAAGGATGGTGTTTCTTACTAAAATGGATGGTTATCAAAAATTGCGTGACACAAACAAGAATGTGACTAAAATGGGGTGATTATAAAAGGGTTTACTATAATGAATTGCAATGCAATTCAAGTTATATTTTTTTCATATATGATGAACTCATGGTCAAAAACAAATTTCAAAAACCTTTGAGGGAAAGAGAATTTGGAAGGCAACAAGATAGTAATTAAATTTCTAAAATGAAACAGTTTCCACAATGAAGGTGCAAAACAATATTTCATGTCAATGCCACACATTATGGGGTCAATTTAATACATATGTATGATTCAACTTTTAAGCCATTGCATTACAAGTTCAAAATACTTGTTGGTTTATGAATGCATGTCAAACTTCTACCTCAATAAATGAATCTTCAACGACAAACCAAAACATTTTGAGAATTGAAACAAAAAAAATGCACAATTTTGAGATTTGTTGAAGAACTAGCACATTTGTATCAATATAATCCAATCATTCTCCATCTTGGTATCAATTTGCAAAAGATTTTTTAAAACATTGACTATATCACAAAATTGGTAGATTTTTGGTTGGCCAAGGTTTTTTAATGGGGAATGATGTGAAGTATACTTTATCATGTATCCTACATTGGTTCATATATTTATTTCATATTATAATTTGTGAACTTCACATTGAATAAGTAATCATGTTTCAATATACCTAGCCTTGATCTTATATATCTATATGTATATACATACATAATAATGCAAATTAAAAACAAGTTATTTCAAAATTAAATTGTAGCTTCTTATATATAGGTATTATAACTTTTTCAAGGTGGGGTTTGTGGATTGTAACATGTATATTAAATGCATGACCATATGTATTATCTAATGATTACATTATATTTCAAAATCAACTCTAGATATTTTTGCTTTTCCTAGGTTATCACACATGGCTTTTGAGATCCAAAATTTGCATCAAATGTTAACAAAGTTTTATGTGTATAATTTTGGAATGTTATTGATTGAATTTGTGAATGGAAAGGAATGCTTCAACATGAAAAAATGAAGTTAGATTTCATGAATTTTCCAAATGGGCAAAAAACCTTGATGCACAAGGAGGTCAATTTGAAAACATTCTCCATGGAATGATCAATATGTCAATTGGCAACTCATTAAGTACAATGAAGCCCAAAACTTGTTTCAAACCTCCATTAAATGCATCTAGGTATGACTAGGTTACAAGTAATGTTTTTTTTAACGGTTGGAATATGTGTCCGAACACATTTCTTTCCAAACATCCAACTTCATTGAGTCAATGAAATCAATCATATATTTGATGCGTGTTAATTTGAATTTCTTTTTACAAATGTGATTTTTTGAAAACATATATTACTATATCTTATGTTTGAAATATGTACATGATATAATTAGATTCAATATCATTAGCAACACATTTTCATGATTAATGTGAAGTTCATTTACCAACAACTTCCATCAAGTAATTGTTTAATATATTTTATATAATAAATATCTACGACTCAAAAATTAGTGCTTGAATTATTTATAAATGACATTATATATTGAACAACAATCTATGGTACCATTTATGTAAACTTCACCAGGGTTTGATTACCAAGTATGACAAATTTGAAAATAATAAATGTGTGATTCTCACAATATTTTTATATTTATAAGATGATGCAAATTGGAAACCACATGTATGCAAGAAGTTTTTGCAAGTGTTGCAATTGTTATCTATGCAAAGAAAGGCATGTTGTTTATAAAGAGTTTTTCAATCTCAGAAAACTTCATCTTACTTTCAAAAATAATTTCATTCAACTAGAACAATACTTTGAATATTATTTTTTTCTATATTTTTCATTTCATTATTTTCAAAGTTTCAATTTCAATTTTAGCAAAAGACTAATTCCATGGTCCAAAGACTCCAATTCTTGTGCCAATTTCAACAAAATGATACTTATTACTAGGTTGGGTCCTAATTGCCAAAATCTAAAACCTTGGATTTAACATTTGAGACTTTAATCCTGCGAACATTGGATGAACATTGGATGATAGTTGATATCAAGCGCATGCCTATACTAGACCAACAGTGATATCAAGGGATTGAAATTTGGAACAAATACAAACCAAAGAAGTTTAAAAGAACAAACGTGTTCAATTAAGCAACGAAGAGAATTCGGGGAAATTTTTGTCGAGCAGCGTGTAACCAGACCGTGGGATAACCACTGGGCTTTTTAATTTGTTCCAGCGGTCGCTCACATTAGGGTTTTTATTTGGTCCAGCGGTCGCTCGCATCCACCGCAGCAAAGGAGGCAGCGATGGCGATGGTGACACTGGAGCTTCTCTAGCGTCAACCTGCGACGTATCTTGTATCGTCCTTGCGTTGTCTCTCGCATGTCGGTCCTCCTCATACTACTCCCTCGGGTGTTTTTTTTGACCGCCCAAAAAATCTCGCCGAATGAGCCATTTGTCGGGTCAGGGGAGAGACCATTTCGTTGTTTGCGATCGTGTGTGGGAAAGAAGTTTGCACCGGATTGCTCGCGAAGGTAGAGATTGTAATACATTGGAGGGAGAATCCATTGCGTCTGGGGAGACGAATAGGGAAAACCGAGACGGAAAGTAGGAGGAGGACGGGAAGGACTTGAGGGAAGGAAGCATCTTGTGACTTGCATTGTGGTTTCAAACAGGGATAATATGACTGAGGAGGTGGTTTTCCTTTCAGCTTTTGCTAGATGCCATTTCAGGACCGTCAGGATGGAAGAGGAGCCTACCAGGTTGGTTTGAGGCAGTGACACTAGCTATTGCACCAAATTGAAAGAGTGATTGCGGTGAAGAAACAATTTGAGCACTTTGCTTTCAGGCGCAGTTAAAAGATGCTCAAATTGTTCTGTAGTCTTCAGTGTTGATTTGTCCTTCCCCTATTGTCATCATGGACACAATGGCACACAAAGATAATCCTCTCGCGTATGAGTTCTTCACAGGCATGCCTCGCCGGGAGGGGAAAACACTGGAGGAACTCTTTGAGAACTATGGCGTGCGGCACCACACCCTTGCCAAGATGAGTGATCTGGGGTTTACAGTTAATACATTGATTCGAATGACTGAGCAAGAGCTGGATGAGGTAATCCAAACCATGGTCGAGAATTTTCATATTGAGCTTCTATTTGGAGAGCGATATGGGGTTAAGGCAGCAATTCGAGCGGAGAAAAAGGCAATCGAGGATGAAGCTGAGAGGCAGAGAATCATGTCCTTTGGCTCAAAATCAGAGAAGAAAAGAAGACTTGAAGGAAGATCCTTGGCTGCATCAAAAGAAGGTGGGCTTTGATTTCTTCACAACTCCTGATATTTAAGCAATGGGCTGAGAATGAAGCAATAGTGATATTCAGAATGTGACTGCAAGAAAACTGCTGCCTTTGCAAAAGTTGTGCACAAAATGTACCGGCATTATACATACAGCTTGGTCTAATTTTGTATGGAATGTACAGGACTCCAAGGGGATGGTCGGATTTGAGCATTTTTTGCAAGTTCTGTGCTTTTTAGTTCATGTGGTCAGGAATCAGTTGCAGTGCATGTGACTTGCAAACATGCTGCTGTCTTTGTCATGTTCATCTATAAGGAGATCAGACTCAATGCAGATTTTGTTGCTCTGATTGGTGATCACAGTGGCAAGGATAAATGACATAAGAATGAACAACAACATGCTTCTTCCACCTGAGTCACTAGGACAAGTTGGTCCTGTCAATTTGAATCTGAAAGAGCCCTCTCTTCTTCATACTCAAGGACACAATTCTCTTGGAACTGTGGGACTGCTAGATCTCCCTGATGATGACCCTAGCAGTGACAGCAGTCAACACCAAAAAGGTACATCCTCTCTTCATCTTGCATTTCTCAATTTCCTGCACTTCATTCTACTTAACCTTCCAGGCCCACCTAATTCTCTGCATACAACAGCCCTCTGCCTTGGTAATGGGACAATGCATGAGAAAAAGTGATGCATGGTTGAATCTAACTCAGGGACCCATGTTTGTAGTTGGAAAGAAAAGGCAGAAGCAGCGACAACTTAAAGAGCTAGGAGAGGATGGAGAAGATCGGCCTAGAGAGCATCCTTTCATTGTGTCAGAGCCAGGAGACATAGTCAGGGGTAAAAAGAATGGGCTTGACTACTTGTTTGATCTTTATGAGCAGTGTGGCAAATTTCTGGTGGAATGTCAACAGATTTCCAAGGAGAAGGGTGAGAAGTGCCCTATAAAGGTATGAGCAATTTTTGTCTTCATGCTGCTTAAGGATGCATGTGCACTGATGTACAGATGATTTAAACTTGAGTGGCATTAATGTGGGTTCTGCAGGCCCTTGAGAGCCCATTTTATTGGATTCTAGGTATCAGTGGTCTTAAGTTCCTTCCATGTCTGTCCTGTTACGAATGTCCTCTCATAGTTGACTTTCCTGAGGTCTCTGCCACAAAACAAATAGAAAGACATGCACGTGTCTCTATTGCAGGTGACCAATCAAGTATTTCGGCATGCCAAGCATGCAGGGGCAGGATATATCAACAAACCAAAGATGAGGCATTATGTCCATTGCTATGCTCTCCATTGTCTGGACACAGAGCAATCAAATGCCATTCGTAAAGTGTACAAGGAACGGGGTGAGAATGTTGGTGCCTGGCGTCAGGCCTGCTACTGGCCTCTTGTCAGTCTGGCAAGGGCCAATGGCTGGGATATTGAAGGTCTATTTAATAGAAATGAAAGGCTGAGAATTTGGTATGTGCCCACCAAGCTCCGGCAGTTGTGCCATTTTGAGAGAACTAAGCATGGAGAGTAAGATAGTCCATTGTACATGAGCAGCCAATTTTGCTAGTTGTAAGTGGAAAATCTCCAGATCAGTGATTTCTTGCAAACAGGGTGTGTTGCTCAAGCCTTCTGTATTACTCAAGCAGTCAAGCTTAAGGTGCCTTTAGGTGCAATTTCACTTGGGGTTCAGGACTAGGATGTAGGAGGCTTGTAGTTGACATATCTGATCAATGAATTCTGCAATTCTGTCACCTGAATAACTGAGTGAGAATATGGATGGTTCAATATGAGTTCCATTTTCATAAGATCCATTGAGTGTCCACACAATGTTGCAGACTTGCAGCACAGCCATGTTGTAAGAAGTGCACATGAATAGCAGAACCATATCCAAGCAATTTGGAAATTTGGAAGTATGGTATAAATGTGATGTGAAAATTGCTTGGAACATCAATAGTTGTCAATTGTTTTTGCATGTTCCAATCACACAGTTTTATCCTGTATAGGTAGTGATTAAGAAGGTGAAAAGATAATTTAGCATATTTAATAGACAAAGAAATCAGGTTGAGAGCAAGCATGAGGAGTGGCAAGGTTAAAAACAAACAAGACATTCACTCAAACAAAGAGGAAGTGTGCAGGAGTAGGAGGCTTTCAAGACTCCCAATGTGTATTTTTGTTCTTGAGATTCATAAGTTGTTTTAAATATTCAAAGTGAAATTTGACACATGAAACCTTGTTCAAATTAAATGATCTGTATTGTTGAAAAATATCTCAAGGAGAGTTAGTGAGCTTGCATGCCTAACAAAAAAAAGTCTACAAATAATAATAACTTTTCAGAAAATCAAAACATAATTTTTCCTAAAAACGTTTCAACCATTTAAAGCATGATTTGGATCAGCAAATATTTGGATTGGCAAATTGTGTCTAAATCAAGAATTTAAGGCAATGTGAAAAGGTTTAGGATACAAGAAAATACACTGACATGCTCGAGTGCACTTTGTTTCCTAAAATTTACAACACTCCAAAATTTTAAGGTACTCAGTTTTTTGACTTTGTGAATTAGAGAATTGGGAATTAGGATTTTCAAATTGGGGATTGTACAAGATTAAACAAACTCACAAGTCACCATTCTTGATACATTCCCTGGCTCCTTGTTTTTCTCTCAAGGTCACCCTTCTTCTTACATTCTTCATACCTCATCAAAAGAATCATAACCTTGACTTCTAGGGAAACTAAAACTTCCAATCCACATTTACTTATTGCTCCTAGTTCCAGTAACTGCTACTATATTTTGTCACTTAGACTGTTTTGTTGATAAAAACCTCGCTGGTGAGAAGAGCTTGTTCACAAAACCCTTTGGCAACATCAAAACAGACCTCTAAACTGGCTGTAAATCCCATTTGGGGAACCTTCTGGATGCCAAACAACTTATTGCTACTGTGAAATGAACTTTGGACAATGAAATTGACCATTGTATTCTCCTTTCTGGTGTATCTAGCAAGGTTACGTAGCTACTTCTTTGCAACAGATTTCTGACTTGAAGACATGCAAATTTTGGTCTGAGAAGCCCATGTCTCACAGCTGTCATACTCAGTCTTATGACCAATGTCCATTCTCTTGTGTCAGAATTGTTTACAAGGTTTCTGGCAATAAAACAAATGAAGGTACCTTTGTGTCCATAGCAAATTGCATGTGACAAACCTGTATGTTTCAAGCTTGAGGTCTAGTAATTGCAATTGTGTTTCAGATGTAGGACTAGATTCAACAGCCATCCTTTTCATGCAGTCAAAAAATGTAGTGTGGTGACTTAAGGAACGAAATGACCCCATTTTGGTTCAAGATCAGTTTCAGGTTTCAAAGGGGCTGTTAACATGTTGCAGGTTTCTGTGTGCAGGAGCAGTATGTTGCATTTGTCTTCTACCTTTGCAGTCGTGTGTTGTTGAAGTTGAATTCACAGCATCACTAAAACTAGTTTTTCTAGAAGTGATAGGCAGGTTTCGGGCTCAGTTTCCCAGCTTGCTGGGTTGAACGAACAAATGACCCTCAGCCCAAGTATGTTGAACTGGATAGTGTTTGGCAAACAAGTGAAGATTTTTGCACCTCTTCTCCTGGCATGCTGGCAGATGCTGTACCGTTCACATGCAATCATAGTCATATTACTGGAGGCTCAATGTGTTGTTAGAAATTCGATTCTACCAGCCGCAATCCTGACATTCTCAAAGGGATGTTGTCTGCTCATCAATCTTGTACATCTGTTGCACTGCAGGTTTCATATGTGGGAATAGATTCTAGAGAACCACTATAAAGCTGTTGCTATGGTCACAACGGCAGTTGTCACCACAGATGTCCCCCATTGAGTATACATGCATCAGTGTTTGGAAAGACTGAAAGGCAAATTGTAGAATTCCTTGAACCGTCTTCTGTCCATGCCACAGCCAACTTTTGAAGGAATGGGACAGTTCTTCACTCCAAGCTTTTATTTGCTTCTCCAGTATCTCATGGTTATTACACACTTCACTTCTCAAGGTATTCTTCCATCTCATACACTTGGTTTTACATTTGAGCTTTTCTGAAGGCCAGAATCACCCTTGCGAACAGTAGTAGTAGCTTTGGTCACCTGCTTCTTCAGAGCTCACAATGATCTTTCTTAATCCACACTGTAATGGATAAAAACACTTCACAGCTGGTTTGATATGTAAATAAAAAACCTGATATGTAGTCAGCTGTCAGAATCCATGTCAAAAGGATGTAATTGGAGGCAAAAACGCACTACAGAAACCATGGCTTGTTGCTATGCAACATGTGAGATTGGGCTACCAACAAATGATGGGCTTCTGTACTGCCAACAGGCACAAAGCAATGGCAATGTCTCAGCTGATCTTGGTCCTCTTGAATTTTTTTCACAAGTAGCTCGAAGATGACTTGAGCATCTATTGCAGCAAATGTGTTTCCAGTAATCGCAAGTTCTACAATTGTAGTGTTATCAGTTGAGAGTATATAATCCCCACAACAACACCAACCCAAAGTAGACGACACCAGAGGTGTTTTATTCTTCTGGACAACCAACGTAGTCCCTCACACGCTTACAAAACTACAAAACGAGGTGTTCTTATTCTTCTGGACAACCAACGTAGTCCCTCACACGCTTACAAAACTACAAAACGAAAATCTACGATTTCACCAAATGTGCTCAAACACAAAGGAGGTTCACAAACCCCCCCGTAAGCTGAGCTCTGGTTCAATGAACAAAACAGAGACTTTTGGTAGTCGTTGCAAGGAATTGGAAACGCAATGGTGGTGCTGGTGATGATGTTAGCTACAATTCTACTCTGTTAACTTCTCTTTCTTCCTCCTTGTATGTACTTCTTCGCATTTGATTCTTTCCAAGACCCTCTCCTTCTCTGTTTCTGCAGTTTTCTTCGCAGACCACAAGGTGCTCTTGGGCTTCAAACCCAACAAGAAGTACCTTGTTTGCTCCTAACCTATCCGAGGCAGCAATTGTGCAGACTGGATGGTGGGTGGGCTTTGCTTTCAACAACATAACAGCTTAATATTGAATTTTCAAATTTTAATAACCTACTTGGATGACCCAATTATCATCCAGGTAGGTTATCAATCCTAAAATATTAAAACATGTTTGTGATAGAAACAAAATAAAACAGAAAAATAATATAATATAAATCAAACCCTATAACCAACATATAACCAGCATTTCTCAACTGGGTATTTAAGAATCGACCCTTATGCATAACCAATGATTGTTACCAAAAAAATTTGAGTAAATTGATAATCAGGGTTATTACCTTGACAATGAAATTGATAATCAGCAATTCTATTTTTTTCAAAAATTGATATTGAGAATCAGTGGTTATGAAAGGAAAGCAATAACTGACCAACAGTGGGTCTAGCCTCTCACTGGTACATTAAGGTTTGGGGTGGCAGATTATGTCATTTTCTTGACCACATTATATGACCTAATCTTCTGACAATGAGCATCTCGGTGTTGGGCAGTTATTTGATTTTGTTATTACCTCTGGTTCTGGGTTTTTGAAAATTTCAAAGAACTGGTGGGTTTCTAGTTAGAAACCAGTGGTTCAGGGTGGGTTCTTTGAATTTTGGTGAACTGTTATTCTGGGGCAAAAACCAGTTCTTTGATATAACCCATGTGATCCCAATCCATGCCCCATGACCCATCTACGATGTTATAGACCTTTTTTAACTTCGCATCGTTGTCATGTATTTTTCCACCAAACTTTGACGTCTTCATTGTCATTCCCCTGCCATAGATTTACTTAGTGTTTTGATAACAAAAAGAGTTCATGGTGCCACTATGGAAGTTTTGTATTTTCACCCACACTAGATCACTCATCATGCTCTTATCTACATCTTTTTTCACTTTCATTTTTCCCTTCCAAGCACAACAATGTTGTGGATGAACAATTTTAAGAACTGGTAGCATGTCTTATTTCATACTATTGAGACTTCTTGATGTTTGTAGGCGGATATTGGTTTTTATACCATTTTTTGGCGATTGACACATGTTGTGTCAAAGGTTGAAAAGTTGCACATCGAATCTTTGCTCACAAAGAAAACAAATTTATTGCTTCTATCATGCTCATTTTCTACATTTGTTTGGGTTTGCGTTGTTTTGTTCTTTGTCATTGTCTTCTTGTTTTCTACTTGTTCATTTCCCACTTGTTGTTTAAGTTTCTAATTTATTTTGTTTATGTAAACATTTTTTTGCAAAAATCCACTTGTATTGTGTTCATTTCCCATGTTGTTGGGTTTGCATTGTTTTATTGTTTGTTGTTGTCTTCTTATTCTTTACTTGTTCATTTCCTTCATTGTTGTTTGGGTTTTTGATTTTTTTGTTTTTGTAAACATTTTTTTCAACAATCCACATTTTTTTTAATACAAATACTAAGTTATAATCTTGTAGTGCTTCTCCCATAACTTTTGGGTGTTCCTAGATAATGTTTCGAATTTTTTTGTATGTTACCTTCGAACATTCAAAAGCATTGGGAGTAGTCTCACAAAAATGTAGGTGACAACATTCCTAAGCAAAGGAAATATGGGTTCCCTCCTTGTTTCCAATTAAGCAAGGTGATTTAACGGAATGTAACATTCAAAACATGACTAACTACACTAAAAACATGCTTTGGTTGCGTGTTTCAATATCTTTGTAGATTTTTAATTTTTTTACACATGTTTTGACTATCTAGCATGAATGGTAATTTTTAAATATTGTTTGGTTTAGGGCTTAACCCATGTTTCAACATCTTTAAAGGTTTTCTATTTTTGTACATAGGTTTCGACTATCTAGTTGAATGGTAAATTTCAAATGTCATTTGCTTCAAGTTTTAACCCATGTTTTTAACTAGTTTGTTGTGTTTTTTATTCTGATCATATAGACTCTATTGGAAATACTTTATAATGATTGATTGAAGGTAGGTGGATGTTTGAAAGAAATGTTATGGTCTATTCGATTCATTGCCTTTAAACATCCACTTGCCTTCAGTCAATCACTGTAGAATGCTTCCAATAGAGTCTATAGGATTATAATTATAAACACGACAAATACCATTGCCTTCAAACATCCAATTGTTATCTATTGACCATTATTTCATATATGTTTTTGGTGAACGAAGCTTTGTTATCCTATTGTAGTGTTCCTCCCCCAATCCTTGAGTGTTTTTGGACAATTTGAGGGTTAACTTTAACTTACCCTCAAACATCCAATAGCATTGGGTGAAATTTTACAACTTGGTTACATCAGCAACTTTCTTGTATTGATTTGAAAAATCATCTAAAACATACCCCTAGAAAATGAAATAAAAAATTATTAAACATGTTTTGAAATCTCTAAAACATGGTAACAACATGGTAAAAACTTTATCAAAACAATATAAACCATGCCTCACGAAGCTTAACATGTAAACAAATATTAGAATATTGGAAACATAAAAGAAAAAATTGTTGAAACTTATTATACAAAGTTGAAAAAAAAGTAAGAACATGAACGTCAAAAAAACATGATACAAAACTTGTTTTCCAAACGAACATAAAAAATAAAAACTAATAGAATCATGTAAGAAACATGTTTTTTGAAATTGCAAAAATATCAAAACTTATAAATGTTCAAAACGTGACACAAAACATGATAGAAATAAAAACCTTACTTTCCAAAACCATGTTAGGATCATACTTGTGTATAACATTCTTCCAAGTAATTTGAAACCACCACCTTTTGGAACAAGGGGGTGTTTGTTACCTATATTGTGAAAACATCTCTTACAATTGATGGGATATATTATGTTTTGGACCTTGGGTTTGCAAAGCATCCTACGAAACATAAATTTTGAAACGTAAACTGATGCTAAGAATCCATGACACATTATAGAAATGAAGAGGCTTATTTCTTACTTTGTGAAAAATATTTTATTTTAATCACTGGTCGATAATTGTATAAAACATATATAATGTTGATATGAAAGAAACATGATATAAACATAGAAATTGACCCAAGATAGTGATCAAGTATATGATAGATGTATTGTTGTTCTCCAAAAACTTTATGAATAGTTTGTTTCCTATTTGATGATAAATGTTTTATTCTATGAATAGTTAATAATTCATACACTGAATATTAATAATGTTTTTCAACCATGTCGTTTTGGAACAAGTCGTTGCTTGTTACCAACATTACAAAGGTTTCTCTTACAATTGATGGAATTTACTATGTTGTGGACCATAGATTTGAAAAATACATTCCGTCATGATATAATCATGCAAACCAAAACTAAAACTAGTATTAAAAAACTATGAAACATGATAGAAACATAAAAATTCACCCAAGATAGTGTTCAAATATATCATAAATGTAATGTCTTTCTAAGAGACTTTACATCATAAGGAGCTTGTTTCTTATGATGTTTTATTTTAATGAATGGTTGATACTTCATACATTGAATATTAAAAGTGTTTTTCAGCCACCATGTTTTGGAGTAAGGCATTACTTGTTGCCAATTGTAAGTGTAGAAACATCACTTACAATTGATGGAATTTACTATGTTGTGGACCATAGGTTTGGAAAATATCTTACGAAACATGATGGAAACATAGAAATCAACCCAAATTAGTGATCAAGTATATGATAGATGTAATACAACTCTTAGAGACTTTGCTTCATTAATAGCTTGTTTATTATTCGATGAATAATGTTTCATTATAATGAGTGGTTAATAATTCATACACTAAATATTCACAGTGTTCTTCAGCCACTGCATTTTGGAACAAGTTGTTGTTCTTTGCCAACATTGTAGAGGTATTTTACAATTGATGGAATTTATTATGTTATGGACCATGGGTTTTGAAAATCTACTACAAAACATGATAGAAATATGATTACTGAAACTAAAACTAAAACTAATATTGGGAAACTATGAAACATGATAAAAACATAAAAATTGACCCAAGATAATGATCAAGTATATGATATATGTAATGTTGTTCTGAAAGACTTTACATCATGAGTATCTTGTTTCTTATTTTGTTTTATTCTAATGAATGGTCGATAATACAAACACTAAATATTAATAATGTTTTTCAGCCACCATGTTTTGAAACAAGGCGTTAGTTGGTTCCAATATTGTTAAGGTATTTCTTACAATTGATGGAATTTGCTACATTATGGATTATGGGTTTTGAAAATCTACTTGGAAACATGATAAAAACATGTTTACCAAAACTAAAACTAATACTAGGAAACTACAAAACATGACAGAAACATAGAAATTGACCCAAGATAGTAATCAAGTGTATGACAAATTTAATAATGTTTTAAAAGACTTACTTCATAAGTAGCTTGTTTTTTATTATGTTTGTTCATGAATAGTTTTTTTTAATTTTGTTTTTAATCTAATTCATACACTCAATATTAACAATGTTATTTTAAGTGAGATGCAAAAATAATTGGTAACCACCATGTTTTGTAACAAATGGGTGTTCATTGCCAATATTGTAGAGGTATATTTTACAATTAATGCATTATAATATGCTCTAAAACCTAGCTACCTACTATGAACAATGACAAAAACATGTTTTCCAAAACTAAAACTAATCTTAGGAAAATTCGAAACATGGTAGATACATGATAGGAATCAAATATATGACAAATGTAATGTTGTTTAAAAAGGTTTTACTCGATATGTAACTTGTTTCTTATTATGTGGTGAATAGATTATTTTCATCAACGCATAATACATACATTGAGCTTGAAGGTGGCATTTTTCTTTTCTACTCAAGGAATGAGGTGGTCCAAAGGAAATTTAAGATTGGATGCTTTTGTTCAAATATTGATCATGTTTCCCCTTTACAATTAAAGACATTCAACAATTGACATCAACAAAATATGGTTTAAAAAATCAGCCGACATAAACAAAAACATCATTTAAAAACTTGACGTGAACCTAGGAGAACAAGTTTTCATGTAGAGGACAAATGGAATAGAAATCTACATAGGAACCTTGGAAACATGATCTTTTGAAATATGAACTTTTGAGTTTAGGAACTCATTGTGAAGTTAGAAAATGGGACCTTTGTAGAGTTCATTGTGGTTGAAACCTAGATTTGCCCCATAAGAAAAATAAGATGTTGAATACTTGGCATTATTCCATCTAATTGAAAGCAAGTACTTGACATTATAGGGTACTTTCATGTTATTTCAACAACCCCAAGTCAATATAATCCAGTTTATAAAAAGTTTCATTTCGCATTTTCTTCCTTCAAGAAAGATAAAAAAAATTTATTTTAATACATTATTCGAAACAAAATTTGAAAAGGTCATGTTAGAAACATAAACTTACACTAATAGAAATTGGCCAAAATGTAACCACTCTATTTGCGACTACATGCGACTATTAGTTATTTGCAACTACATTTAGACATTTTTACAACTATTTTTTGTGTTGGTCATATTTGCAACTATAGTGTAACTAGTTTGCAACTATTTTGGTGTTCATCCTTCCATGTGAACAACATTTAGTTTAGTTTTCATTCAAGAAAAACAATTTATGTCCCATTAATTGCAAATGTGACCAATTTAATTGCAACAATACAAAGGTGTATTTTGTGAATTTTAAGGAATATAGTTGGGTGTATTAGGATTTATAAATGTATATTTTGAATTTATATGAACAACCATATCAAATGTGTATTTAAGTATTATTATTAGCATAAATGGCCTTGATATTATGGTTACATTAAATAGTGTATATTTTGGGCATATTAAAATTTTATGTAGGATATTTGCTAAATATATTATGCCCATATTACAAATTTATCCAATCCATCTTATTATACTTCTTACAATTATTACAAATGAAATTTATTATTATTATATTTATATTATATTATACATTTATATTAATTACATGTAATAAAAAAACTAAATTTAATATTACCTTTGACTAAAATTTTAAAATAGTAATATTTTATTACATTGATGATGATGATGATAATGATAATGATGATGATGATATTAGAGTGATAGGAAACATAATTATATAATTATTAAATTAATTATTTAAAAATTATTATATTATTATTAAAAAATTCAAATGACTAATATACTTATTAAGAATTAATTTTTATTTATTAAAAATTAAATTTTAATTATAATAAATCATAATAGTTCTAACAAGTGACATAATAATAATAACCAATAATATAATTAATTCATTAATCATAAGATATTGATGATTATTATTATAAATAATTAATTAGTTGCATAGTTTATAAAGTGAATTAGTTAGTTTCTAGTTTAGTTGTTAATTAATTAACTAGCAAGTTTATTAATTTGCTAGTTAATTAATTAACAACTAAACTAGAAACTAACTAATTCACTTTATAAACTATGCAACTAATTAATTATTTATAATAATAACT
>Ga0116231_10005362_pt1 | contig 25308 bp, 19 predicted proteins | sample S1TSphgellanicum_2_FD_89695 | JGI IMG/M metagenome (GOLD analysis project Ga0116231, IMG submission 89695) | Host-associated microbial communities from peat moss isolated from Minnesota, USA - S1T2_Fd - Sphagnum magellanicum MG | ecosystem: Host-associated > Plants > Peat moss > Unclassified... | reverse complement strand
TGAGGGGCAAAAAAATGTAAGTTTTATGAATGCACATGGTCATCACTCATCAAAATAGATAACCAATAATCTATTTATTAATCATTTTGCACATATGTAGACCTAAGTTAGATACAAGTTCACCAAGACTCAAAGTTGTCCTTCTACCCTAAGCCAATTGCTTTCCACATTAAAAAAATCCTAATTGTTAATCACCCCCAATTTTAATTTGCTTAGCTTCTTTATCATAGTTCCAAGAATCCCCCTTTGGATCCTTCTAGAAACATTTACAAAGCATTTCACATTTCTTCTTGAAAAACCAAGTTCTTAAAGCTAAATTGTTTCCTTAATTGAACACAGTTGTCAAAACAAACTAGTAGAGAAAAAATCCTAACTAGGTTGTATTACTCTAATACATATAGAATCTCCAACCTCAAGATATGTGTAAATAGGTGGAATCTGATTGAAAATATGTTTTAGAAAACCAAGAATTGGACAATTAGGAATTTGAAGAATTAATATCATAACCATAGGAAAAAGATGTTCAGGGATTTGAAAAAGCAAGTTCAAAAATTCATTAAACGTTCCATTCAAAGGAAATTTTTAAAAATTTGATGAAATTAGAACCAAAACATTCCATTAAATTGTTAGACCTTAAAAGCCTTAAACCCTAAACTTGAAAACCATCACCTTCCTAAAGAATGCAAGTGACAAATTACCATGACTACCCACCCACTTAGTTCAATCAACTCCTAACAATGGGTGTGGACAAGTATGTAGTAATCAATCCAACATGTGGTCAAAGCATGAATACCATATTTGTGTCTCCAAGTTTATGTCTCATTTCTAAAAGTAATAGAAAGGCTACTTGGTCATGATATTAGGTTACCACTCAAAAAACATAGCTCAAGGTGAGAAGCATTCAAACAAAAAAGAAAAATAAGGAACAAAAAAAATAGTATTCAAATCCAAGATAGAGAGCTTGGAATGCATGTAGACCATCTTAAATTTTTTGAATTTGTTGTTAAAGAGATTGAATACATCTTAAATAGAATAGCCCTAGAAAGTAGGAGGAAATGAGGTTCTTTGGTCTTCATATACACCAAACAAACTTTAAATAATAATATAACTAGACCCAAAACTAGTGGGCATAAGCATGCTAAAGTAGGTCAATTGCTGATCCTTGCTCAAAAAATAAAAATAGGGAAAAAGTAGAGTTTGCATTTTTGAATTTTAAGGCTTTTAGCAATTTACAAATTTTAAAATGTACTTGCTATACTAAATAAACCATATATGGTCATATTTCATGTATTTTATTACTTTCATCTTTTTATTCATTTATTACAAGTTAATGTCTAATACTTTTTCTAAATCTAACTATTCAAATGTTGTGATATTGATGTTTGAGTTATCATGCATATTGATATTTTTTTTTTGAAACTTGAATATTTCAATTATGATAATGTGAAGCCTTTAAAAATTAATTTTCCAAATTAATAGAATTATGTGTCTAAAACATGATTTTCTATATGAACCCAAACACTAATACTTGCATATTATATGTCAAAACAATCTTCTAATAGTCTAAAAATAGGACATATGAATTTTTTGGTCAAATGATAATTAATTAATATATTTTTGGGTGTAAGAAAAATAAAGTGAACAACTTGATTACCTTGTCAAAACTAGAACAAGTAGATTTAAAATAACAACAAAAACCCATTATAGAATTGTGGAACATTGAATGATTTCATTTTAATGATTAAATATAATATATGGTTACACTAATGTGCATTTATTTTCATATTTCAAATTGTAAAAGTAGGTTGTAAGTAGGTTTTTCAAAACACAAGAAGGTTTTGACATCTAATTTTCATTATGGGCTTTTGGTTTCAAATAGGTTCCTACAAAAAGGATGTTTTTTTTTTTTTTGATGACTTGTTAAAACATATGTTGATTTTCATTTCCTACTGTATGACATATCGATTTCATAAATTTTTTAAACCAAAAAATAGGTTTGAACATGTATTTTTCAGTTGTTTCAAATGTATTTTATATTTATTTTTAAAATTCATTTGCTTTTAATTTAAAAAAAATTAGATTCTTACAAAACTTAATAGAGCAAACTAATGCTACTTGATACATACTTTCACATAATTTGATGTTATTCTATGGTAGTTATATGAGTAGCACAAGGTTAAAGTGGATATGTCTATTTTTTCTATATACTTTATCTTGCTTTGACCTTTTTACATTACTTTGTGCAATATGGGACAATGACATAAATTTGGAAAGTAGAGTGAAAGTAGGTTAAAAAAAAAAGGACATACAACATCTTAAGCTTTAAGAAACATATCTATACCATCCTACATACACTCATGTAATTTTTTTGTATGTTTTAAAAGATTAGGTTTTACTTTTTATGATTCATTGACAATTTTGTGTTTTCTACTTGCAACGTAAATTTTTTTGACCTATTTTTGTATGTTTGCACCTTAGCAAGCTACAAATCTTCTTCAAAATCTAGACAACACTGGCATATCACAAAGAAAAGGCCAAAAACACATACTTTTTCTAGGCCACCTATGGTAGATTGTGCATGTCTTAACACCCATAAATTTCAAATTCAACTAAATTAAATAAACCTTTGAAAAAATCAATTAGGAAAAAACTTTGGAGCTTGAGCATTTATCATGATTTTTTTTCAAGAGGCTAATACCATATGAAATCCTTGAAATTAACCTCATATTTTACAATCAACCAACTCCATTACCAAGTACGTAGACCTTTTGTCAAGGTTTTATTTCTAAGTGTTACATTGTGTTTGGAAGGCCCTAGGTTTGAAAATGAGAAAAAAAATCTTACAAAAGGGAAATATAATTTATTGTTGGGTTTAAATTCCGAACTCTTGACACTCCTCCTCCTCCCAATTCACTAATCCCTTGCCTTTGGAATCTTTTGATAGTCTATCAAAGTTCTTGACAGTTCATCATTGACATCACCAACATTGGACCTCTTGATAGTCCAGCGATGCTTTTGATAATTTATTGTTGACGTCACTAATGCCGAACCTCTTGAAAATCCATTGTAGTTCTTGATAATTCATTGTTGATGTCACCAACACTAGAACCTCCAAAGCTTCATTGTTGAAGTTGGAGCACACAATGCCCTTCATTGGGGTGTTCTTTTCTCCTGCTACTTGATTGACACCTGACCTCCTAAACTAATTACTAATGCATTCTTCCCTTCCTCCTCCTAGCTTATTCACCACAATCTAAACTTTTCATGAACATGTAGTTGCCTTTTTCCCATCCTCCTTCTCTTGACCTTTCAACTGACCCATACGCACACACCTCCAATCCTCTTCTTCCTGACCTTTTAACCTACCCCTAAGCATACACCTCTTGTTCTCCTCTCCTCCTCCTGAGCTGGCACCTTCTTGAGCTTGCACCTTCCCTCTGATACACTAACGCTACGATTTGTTTTATGTTTAACCAAAAGGGAGGAGCCAAAAAACAACTAAGCAAACCCTCAAACCTTAAAATGCACAAATGCCCCCATTGCCTTAAACTTTAACTAAGATATTGCCATTTTCTTTTCCTTTTTTAAAAAGAATAATTAGTTATAGTAACATTAAAAATAATCTCCATGGCTAGATCTAATTTTTTGGTCATTAAATGATGATGTTTTGCCAAAAACCAATAATATTGATGCCAATTATATATATATTATAACCAAATAATCATAGTAAAATAAAATATTTTTTGGTTGATTACATATAACCAAAAAACTATTAAAATCAAAAGTGTGATTTTTCATTTTCAATAACCACAATTCAATCAAAATTTAAGACCATTTCCATATTTATATACATGTGGTTCAAACATGCAATCAAAAATATTAATTTCAAACTAAATTATATTTAGTTTGTAGTAAAATCTGGACAAATTTTCTATGTACCATTAATGTATTATTGTCATATTGACCACAATAAACTCAACATGACAATAATACATTAATGGTACATAGAAACTCAACAGAAAACTGTTTCCTGGCCGCTTACCACCCATCCTTCACAGTGCTCTGGTGGGTGCATGGTTCACTGTGGCCGATGATGTTTACATGTCAATTTAAACCAGATGACACAGTGTTTCATTTTTCAATTTTGTGAGGTGGCAGTGATTCATAAGCTTTCTGATATTAGCTTCACTTGCGACCATTCCAAAAGAAAAGATATAGCATTAATTGTCAACAATTTTGTAGACACTAGCTTTCATATTGACAAGATGAATAATTGAATTTTTTCAAGATTTTTTGATTTATTTGATTTTTAAAAAATATGATCTACAATTATATTGTTATATGAGGAGTGAAATTATCCGGACTGTAGCCTGCAATACTTATGTTGGTTTTCCATACCTCAACTTCATATTTTAACCAAAATAATCATTTCACTATTTTAAGGATTATTTAATGATAAAACTGACTCTTAGGAAAGTAGTCTGGGCCCTGGGGTTGTTGACTTCTTGCAAAGTCATGTAGAACGAGCCTTTTTTATTTTACTCTAGCAAAATTTAGTTGAAATTGAAAATTGAAGTGATGTCTGGGATTTTCAATTGTCAGAAATCAAATCAAAATGAGAAAAAACACCAGATTTTTATACTTGGTTCAAATATGTTGCCAAAAATATTTTACCTTCATATTTTTTTAATAAAAAAAATTGGCTAAATCTTTGTACAATTGATCCCCACTTTGGCTTTATCAAAAATTGAGCCAAAATAAACAAGGCATAGAACCCAACTTCAAAAGGAGGCCCAGTACTTACAACATACGGAAGTGGATGTTTGGTTCATACAGAAGTGCCAATTTTCAAGGAATTGTTTTTTGAAATTGTCATATTTAGAGGAAAAAATCCCAGCAAGTCATCAAAATGTAGCAGGATTTTTAAAATTTTCTACTTTACTCTGAAACCTATAGCCAAATTTGGCTAATTTTTTTTTTAAATGTTTTACTTTCCTTTGAGAGCTGTAACCAAATTTGGCTAATTTTTCTTGTGAATGATCACCACTATTGTTACATCATAATATTGAAGAAAAACTCCTTGCTCTTAGCCCAATTTCTTTGAATTATGCAACATTAGCCTACTAGTGATATATTTATATATTTATATATATATATAGGTTTTTTGATATAGTGTCATTAGCTAGTGTCTCAAGAGGGATTTAATATAAAATGGTGACAAGTTTTTTTAGATCATGTGTAAATGGTTTAAAAAAACTAATTTAAGAAATGATACCAAATTAAAATCAGAATCTAAATCCTAAACTTTAAATTGACATGTTGTCCTTGTCTTTTTAGGATGTTAGGCTTTGATCGTGCTTGCATTAGTTTTTTTGTTTTCAACAATATGATCATCTTATTCTTTTTGATATGGTGGCACATGTAAAAATTGATATTTATTCTTTTCAAATAACACTAAAAAATACATGTGTGATGTATATCAAATATCATTTGTTCACATGTCTTGTTTTTTGAGAGTTTAGTGTTGTAATCCTATCTTCAATTGTAATCTTCTTTGATGAACCAACTACACGAACAAAAAATTACTTTGCTTTTAACAAATGCTCATTTGAACATTGTGTGAGCACATCTTTGCTCTTGTGCAGGTCTAGCAACAAGGGCTAAGTTATTGTTACGTCTTGGCACCCCTTCATTTCATTTATCCTTCATTCATTTTTTTATAACATTTTGTATTTGTCTCAGTATACCACATCCTATAGTTTCACATTTTTCATGATGTTAGTGTGGTCATACCATCGATGATTCAAGGATCCATTTGTTATATTGCCCATGTGAAAATGAAATCATTGCGATCCATGATACATTTTAAGATATAGTTGTAACAATCATGTCGGAAAGTGGAGCTCATGTACAAATAGAGGTTTCTCACCTTTCGTCCTACCATACACATAAATGAGTGGATATTATCATCATAAATAAGGGTTTCAAACCTTGGTAGATGTTGTCGTTACCAATTTGACTTGTATAAATTTGGTGCAATGAGCTTCAATGATGACAGTGCATGTAGTAATAGTTTTTGCTCAAAACAAAACACGATCCTACACAAAACGAGCGCTAGGAAATGATTTCATTCCCTTTGTCATAAAGACTTACTATTGTTTTCATCCTTGTTTTAATTCCTTGCTATTTTTTTGTGTACATACCAATATAGCTTGCCCTTAGGTGACCTCCCTAGTACCTTCAATGCTTATATATTATTATCAAGAAGTGTTGATAGGCCTCCAATGTGCACAAACCATCTCAATTCTTCAACAGGTTGCCACACTTAGTCATACTTCTTCATCTCTTCCACACATACTAGCTAATGCACCTCATTGCTAGCTGATTTGTGATAGAGGATAGCCTTTTAGCACTACAACTTCCACTTTATTACTACTGTTGTGATTGTCTTGATTTTCCTTTTGTGTGTTCACATTTGCTTATGCATGCCTTGTACTTTTTGTGGATACAGGGCTTTACTATTAAGCAAGAGCCCCACTAAAGACCATAAAATATTTAACAGCTTGTGTCATCTACGGTTTGGGTGAGAAAGGTTCCAATTAAGTAAAACAGTGAGAACATGATGTTTGCGGTTTGGATTCCGGACGCGGTGACGAGCAATCTCCTTGAAGCAAGAAGACAATGGCAGCAGCAGCCCGAATCAGAGCTTTCTTTCAAGTCTGGCAGCGGAAGATGCGGGGAGTTTGCGTTGGCGGACCTACGGTTGCTGCAATCCCAACTTCCAACTCTCTTCATTCCGTGAAATTTTCTTCTACTGCAGTTTCGAATTCCTCCTCTTTTCTCCATTGTCATGGAATTACAGCTCCAGCTTTTCTGAGAGTCTGGCAGCAGCAGCAGCTTCTTCATCATCCGCATAGAGAAGGAGAAGATGCAGCTTGCAACAACAAATCTGCGTGTTCGATGCACCCGCGGTCGGGAAGACGTGGTATATGTGAGCAACAAGAATTATTAGGGTTTGGGTCTTCCAACAAGAGTTTGTTTTGGAATCCGTGGAGGCCACAGCAAGTGAGGCATATTATGGTGGAGGTGGTTAACGACGACCTAGAAAGGGCCATCCGCAAGTTGATGAGGAGGCTGAGAGATGATGGTTGCATCCGCCGCTTGCGAAGCCGCCAGTATTATCAAAAACCATCTGAGCTCAAGGTACTAGCTCGCAAGGAACGAGACAAACGCATTCAACGCAAAGCTTTTCGTAAGAAGCTGAATTGGATAATGGAGCGTCGCAAGAGGTCTCCACCCTCAAATCTGCTATGCCTTTTTCTGCTCTTCAAGCTTAACTGATCTTTCAAATTAAGTCTTAAGAGGTTCATTCCTAGCGTTCAAATTTCGTGCATTTTTTTCATAATCTTCCAGAATGAAGAAATAAACCCTGGTGAAAGCAACAACACTCTGAACATTGGTGGAACTCTGAAAGTATTCCTAACTCGCAACTCTTGGTCTTCCTTGTTTCTCCTCTCTCTCGACATCAACGCAACTGGATCTTTTGGTTTTTTTTTATCAAGCACGATTTGCAGCAACAACCTCCACATGGCAGAATTTACCGTTCTCTTGAACCCTTAGATTCGACTGGGTGAACCTGTAACCCTAAATTGGAAACCTGGAGGCTTGATTGAATCTATTTGAAATTCTAAACTGAAATGCCTAACTCTGAAGTGCTAGTAAACACCTAAAAGAAGTATATGGATTGTGCTTTTACTGAAGGTTTTCTTCCTGTTGGTGCAGAGGGTTTTAAGGCATGTCATTTGAAGAGCTGGAGAACACCTAAAGGAAGTATGTGGAATGTACTTACTGTGGATAGACTTCTTCCTGTTGGTGCAAAGGGTTTCAAAGCATATAATTTGGAGGTGCTGGCGAACACCTAAAAGAAGCATGTGGAATGTGCTCACTGATGGTGCAGAGGATTCTTGAAGCATGTACAGAGTCTATGTAAAGACAGGTTTGGCTGGAAAGAGACACAGGTCAAGTTTTCAAAACTACCTTCATGCATTAAAATGGGTAGAGTTGCACACCTGATGAAGTTTTACTAATTGGTCAAAGTAGTCCTACAAGTCCACGGGCCAGATTTGATAGAGGTGGGCATCTTTCAAAGTTGGATTGTTGATATCTCTAATTGCAATCTGTATGGTCTTTCAGAATGAAAAGTGGAAAATGACCAGCAGAAAACAGAGGATATATCGAACCCTTGATTAAGCTTTGAATTTTCTCCTTTATGTATACAGACATCTGGTATTGCAGAATTTTGGAGAGCATGGAGTCAGAAGCTCAATGGCACTGGTGTTTTTTTTGGCCATGATGCAATGCAGTGGCTATTAATTGTCAAACATGGCTCCAGCTCTGATTGTTGAAATTAGCAGTTCAGGGGAAAAGAGCTGGATAAGTATGGGGATGTAGGAGGCATTTTGGATGTCATTTGGAGATTGTGGTTGAAGTAGATCTAATGAAGCTCTACCTCTTCCTTCACACCACAGAGTTGTTGACACTTCAGAGTGAAGAACTTGAGGAGAGCTGCAAGACTCATAAGTAGTGACACAATGTGGAGAGATGAAATGACCATATGACAAGTTCATTTTGGTGTTCCATTGATTTGAGACGAATACATGTTCAGTGTAGCCCTGAAGCAGCAAAAATGTTGTGATGATGTTGAAAAACTTGCAGGGAATGTTTCTCATCAGTAATTGGGACTGATTACATTTATGGATTGGATTTTGGCATACCTGAGTGGTAGCAAGGGACTGTTTGTATCAGGTGATGAAAGGCCCTGGCAATCATGAGAGATTGAAGCTAAACCTAATCCTGTCATTGGTTTTGGAGGATGTGGTTCTTGAGGTGATCTATTCTGGTTCAGGTGCAGTGTGTACAAAGGTCTCTCAAGTATGGTTGATGATTGGCAGTTTAGGTGTTCAAAGATATTGATAAGGTTGGAGAGTGTTTTTGTTAAAAGAATTATGGAACCATGAAGTACATGCTGATGAAGGAATCAGCATTAGTATTGTATGCTCTCCGGTTACTGTAGATGTTGGGAATGTATCAGCATGCTCATATTTGGTCACAGAATGATGCATACTGTTGTTCAACCTAGGTTTCGTTGTACATCTGGATAGCTGGAGTTCCTCTTTTGAATTTGAGTATCAGAAACAAAACCATTTTCATGTCATTGCCTAAATGTTCATGGAAACAGTACGTCAATGCCTATGTAAACACTCTGAAGAAACATGCTGAAAGATGACAATCCATCACTTATGTCCTGAATCAATTTCTGGGCCTGAGGAAGCTGCAACCTGCACTTACAGATTGTACCTGGAAATGCCAAAGATGAAAACTTGGAATTTGTCAAACTTGTAAATTGTTACTGTTTCCAATGCTTGTGCGAATATCCTCTGTACCCAAGTTGTTGACAATTCCCCACAAGTCTACTGTTCCTGCTGTTGGCAATCTAATAGTTCCCATCAATCCTATGCATGGTTATTATATGCCTCAAGTAAGAATACTGACAAGTGTTCTCTGACAGTGAACTTGGAAGGCCCTTTACATTGGAGTCATGGCAACATACATTGAGTGACCAACTGTCATAAGCTGACTGACAAAAAAATGTGATAGCAAAAGTAAACTGTAGCTGTGTCAACCTCTCTTACAATAAACCTCCAAAAGGGACCAGACACACTGAGTATATACAAGGGCAATCGCTACAACTATTGGCTTCTGCATCTTATTCAAGACTTGGTGATTTGTTCAAAACCCCCTGCATAAAGTTTACAAGAACAAAATTGGAAGTTGAAGGCTAGTATACTAGCCTTCAATAAAAAAGTCTCACTAGTTTGCAGTGACAGGCTTGCTGGATGGAGGGGCAGAGGCACTGCCTATATTGCTCCCAAGATCAGTCCAAGTGTCTCCCATTGAGTGGTTGCCACCACTTCATTCTCAGGTGGTGTTTGACTCTCGGTTGGTGGCAGCTCCGTTCCAGTTGTGGGTGGTTGATTCTCCCATTTTGTGTGCCCCAGTGTTTTTGTCTCAGGTGGTGTTTGAATCTCACTTGGTGGCGGCTCAGGTGCAGTTGTTGGTGGTTGAATCTTGGTCAGTATGGGTTTTTACATTCTCTCTTCTTAGCCTATCAACAGTGTCATCAAGCTGTAGAACCCTCATCACCTGTCAAGCAGTGATCAGAAACTGGAATTACCAATGATAAATCTGGTTGTCAGTGTATGGTGTCACTGATTAGGGCACCCACTGCTTACAATTGCCATGAGCTCCTTCAAACTCAGACAATCAACAATTAATGCCATGAAACACTAGGCTATTCAACTGCTGAGAATAGATTTGGTGAGCAACCTAAAGATGTTGGTCACAACAATCGACTACTAGAGAACCTGCCACCAGAAGAAATTGTAATGTCAATGTGTGCAAAAGTTAATCAAGCTTCAATTAAAAAGAGCATCTCAATAACATTCTAAAGCACAACTCAATCAACCAGCCAACAGTTTTTGGAACATGTTGGGTGCTAGAATTTAGCATAACAAGCCCATGGGGAGCACAGTTTCCACTTGCTCATTTCATCACTGCTGCAATTCTTGAAGTAGCTTTCTCCAGGGTCCATCCCATAAGCCTCTGAGAGTGATAAGCGGTTAAGAAAATAACAAGCCCTTGCATCAGGCCATTTGGACAAATGGCATAAATATGTAACTAGAGGTATGAAAAGCAGTAACAACACATCCAGATAAAATTAATATGATGGAAAAGGGAAATATGATGTACATCATTGCACAGAAAAAGAAGAAATTGAAATAGGCATATGTTATGGTACCTCTGCCTTCCTGGAATTTTTGGCCTCTCAATCTGCCTCAACAGCATCAAGCTTCAGGAATTCTTGCACAGGCATCTCACTTAAACCAGCCAGATCTCTCTCTGCTTATCCAGCTCCACTTTGTGCTGTTGCTTCACAAGCTGATAACTACAATCAGAAGTAAAGAATTTCTTCAACTTCTTTACCAGGAAAAGTGCTCTGAAAGGGATCTGTAATTAAACATTGATGGTGGAGTCTGCAACAGAACAATAGTGAACTCACAAAATGGCAAAATGACAAAATTTTAGACCTTATTCATGTGAGAGAAGGACAACTCGCAGCAGAGCACTCACTTCCATGACAATATGACATCTGTCAAATACCATTTCAGCTGATCATTTCAACATGTACAAGCCCAAGAGAACATACACAAGCTGCTAGACAAAGTTGTACTATTACCCAGCCTAAGTCATAAGGTTGGGAAGAGATGGCTACATGAGGTCCTTTCTGTTGGAGGACATGAGGATTATGATCAAGGGGGAGCAAAATAAATGAACATGATTCTGTTATTGTCTCAAGAAAGAAAGAAATATACTTGGATACCTCACCAACAATCAAGCAAAGCAGCCTGGAAGAGGGTGTTTGATAAGGAACAGATCATGGACAAAACTTGCATTGGTGTATGAACACACAGACCTGTTCTTCCAGCTTGTCGACATCTGCATGATCATGTGAGATAATTTGACAGGCACGCGCAAATTGCTCCTGCTTTTGCTGTTCCTGAAGCCTCCGCTCTCGAGCAGCAGCATCCTCAACAAGGAGAAGCTTGGATTTGTCTTGCACACCAGCATCATGCAGCAATTCATAGTCTTGCTTCTCCTGCCCTTTGAATAGCAAGTGCTGCTCTTGGGGCTCCAGCCCAGTGTCATGCACCAGCAGGCTCTTCACATCTCCTGAAGCAGATCCACCAATCTGAAACCTATGATAATCTCTCTCGCTTGCAATCCTCCTCCCTATCATCAGTCCTACCGCGAGTCTACCGCCACAGCGTCGACCTCGCGCTTCTGACCTTCCGTACTGCCAATAGGCGAGGAAGAGGAGATTCCTATAGTAAGAGACTGACGCTTTTGATCGTCCGTGCCATCAATCGGCGACGAGACCACAGCATCATGGGGATCGCGATTCTGATCGCCCGTGCCGTCAATCGGCGAGGAGACCACGGCTTGCGGATTGTGCTTCTGATCGTCAGTTGGCGAGGACATTGAAGCTTGAGGATCGCGGTTCTGGTCGTCCGTGCCGCCAATCGGATTGGAACCCTCCTCGCCACGGCTGCCACCACAACCTTGGTTGTCGGATCCGTCCATGCTACTTCTTGTTCTAGAAGTTGTTATTCTTCTTCAGTCCTTGTTCTCGTAGAACTATTGTTCTTCTTCTTCTCATAGTCGTTGTTCTCGTAGTTGTGCTTCTTCTCTCGTCTTTTCTACTTGTTGACCGCTTATGTGCTGTCATGCCCTTGCTGTCCGCATCTTCAACGCCTGCCACTTCCCTTGCTTTCCAGATATAGCAGGAGGAGGGGGGAAAGAATTGACGATGCGCACCATGATCTTCTTCACTGCCATCAGCATCATCACCATCGTCGTCATCATCATCTTCTTCTTCTTAGACTTCTTCATCTTTTTTCTGCTTTGGGGAGCAAGCTTGACTGATCCTTGTCTCCAAAGTTTAGACACTAAAAATCTCTGAGCAGCAGCAGGAGTTAACCGAATTGCTCCTTCAACCCCGAAGGACTAGGAAGTCCCTTGGTACAACACTTTGAAATAACCCATTTTGTGATCGTTAGCCCTCCCCTAATGACTTGGACACTCCCAGGTGAAAATCATAATGGAACACTTGAAATAACCCATTTTGTGATCGTTAGCCCTCCCCTAATGACTAGGACACTCCCAGGTGAAAATCATAATGGGTAGCATACGAATACACATTGAGCTCCCTCCTACTTCTTGTTCAAGTCATTGCAAGATGGCCAAGGTTGGTATCTAGTTATTCATTAGAGCAGTTTGTGTACCTGTTGTTCTTGTGCCTCATTCTTCTGCACCAGGTTTTCTTGTCATCAAGATTGTAACCAATTCTTTGATCTGTGAAAAATTCTGTTCTGCATCTGCACCTGCATGTTAGATTTCTCTGTGATCACCCACCCCAACCTTGTCCACAAATGCTTTACTCCATTTTGTATCTTGTGGTGAACTTTGAGATTCATGAGCGGTCAATGTTACATGTCCAACTCAAATTTCTTCAAAGTGGGGCATTGTTCAGACCTCTAGTGAGAAGTAAAAAAGTATTGCTCAATTGTATTTAGAATTTAGAACAGAGAATTCAAGACTAACCTATTGGAGATTGGAAGCAAATAAAACACATGTAGTGACAACAACAGACCAACCCATTTATGCAAGCCTTCTAGATACCAATCATGAGTTGTTAACACTCACAAAATACAGTGAAGAGTTGATGTACATGCACACAAACATCCAGAACTTTCTACTGCTGCAATTGAACACTTGCTTAGCAAGGAAACTCATGCTAAAAGATGGAGAAGGTCATCACATGGCCAGCTTCTATGGTAGAAGAACAGATGATGGTAGAATGAAGATACCCACTTTCCTGCCTTCAGGTAGGTATGTTTGATGTATCCTTGCACATGCAACTAGTTCCCTGACCATGCACATGATCATAGGTGTTCACAGGTCCACCTGAAAATTAGGTGTTCAGTTTAGCAAATACAGTAGAAACCATAGATACCATTTTTTAAACCTGAAGTATTATGACCTGTGATCACCCTCACCTGGTCACTCTTCAACTGGAGGTTCAATAACCAGTTTTGCAGCTAACACACAGGGTTTGGGTTTTGGGTCTGTCTCAAAGATACCTGGCAGATACTGTTACTGTCAAATGCAATAAAATGCACATGTGCACAGCTAGCTGGTGAATTTGATGTCAGGAGAAAGCACTGGAAAGAACGAGGACAAAGGTAGAAATCCACAGTAAGCCAAAGAAACCTCAAACTTATTCCTTTCTCTATACAAGTTCTTTTGAATCTTAAGTGCTTGAAACTGGTCATTCCCACAGCCTCCAAACTGAGCTCTCTTCTGGCATCAAACAGAAATTTTGTTGATTGAACTCAGAGGCTTGCCAACATCTGTGGTACTCACACCTGCAGGATAAATCTTGCTAGATTGAGCTTGCTTAGCTACTTCACCATTTGGGCTCATCCCATCTGCCTTCCCCATGCTAGATTCTTACCATGGGTTATTATTCTTCAACATTGTAATATCTTCTGCCTGTAAATCTTGGGTCAATTGTGTGTCAAATAGCTGCAATTCTCATGTTTGCAAACACTGGTTTGCAGGTCTCATGACTATACTACAAGCATTTTTCCTGTGATAGCACCAGGCATGCCATCATCTGTCTCTCCTCTCAAGCACCTCTCTCTAGAGCTTTGTCATCATCCCCTCTCTTTAAGAAAGGAGGATAAGTCTTCCACCAAGGTGGGCAACATGGCTGCAGTAATTGAGCAGCCCATCCTTGCTCCTGTCTGCCATCAAACATGCACAACTTGAGAATGCAGTGCACAAAGAAATGCTAACCTTTCTAACTTTTGCAATTAATGGTCCGAAGCAAGGATAATAGTTCTCCTTCTGTATCTCCTATCTGCTCTCTCCGGCAAACGTCCAGAACAGGAGGCAGACTTGAAGATATGTAGGTTAGTCCCGGAAAGAAACGTCAAGCCAAGACCTTGCACAAGGCGTGACTGATATCATTTAGCACCAGAAATCTTATCGCTCTATTATTGGATTGAAGTTTTACTCCACTGCAGAACAACATCAGCATGAAACTGAGTTAGAATGCTCATTATAGTCGGCCTATTGTGTCAAACCAAGAATTGTCATGCTATAGATGATGGGAGTTACTATATTGACACGAACCTTACATATAACCGGGTCCCTCTGGGTCCGCCCCCTATTGGGGACAGTAGCCCTTCCTCGTGGCAGCAGTTCAGTAAGTACCACAGCACACAATAAACACAGGGAATCTCAACTCTGCTAATTGCCTGCAGAGCCTAAATGAATGTTTGAAAGATTACATCTGAAAATTTAACAAGAACCAACAGCTGAATCATGGAGTAAAGAACATACCCATAGGATCTTTTTCAATATCAGGCAGATGACTTGGAATGAAAAGTCGAGTAGTAGTTTTCTGTTGAATAGTTAAGAGATTGTTTCTTCCCTGGAAAGCTTAAAATCACCCCACCAAAAATTGCTAGGTGTTCAACGATTTTCTATCTGGAGATATTGGGTCCTGGTAAAATGACAAATTTATAAAGATTATATATATAATTATTAATGAACTTTTTCCGTAGTCAGCATGGCCGAGTGGTCTAAGGCGCCAGACTCAAGTTCTGGTCTTCGTAAGGGGGCGTGGGTTCGAACCCCACTGCTGACAGAAAGCCCAAGGTTCTTTGCATGCAACCACACCTTTTTGGTCCATATATATAATTCTTTCCAGTAAGGTAATTATTTCACTGATACGTCATTCTTTCCAATAGAATCAGTTTTATCCTTTTTGAACGTCTTGATTTTGCAGCAACTGAAATGCAGACCTGGATGTCTCTAGTCATGATTCAAGGTTATATATGTTGCTGCAGAATTTGAGATTACAGAATTGAAGCTGTGATCATTTTACTTGCTGATTTTGATACAAAACACTTTTTGCATTGCTTTGGTATTTACATTCTTGGAGAGCAGGCAACAACCACCCGTTACTGCTGCTGCTTGTAGTGGACGATACCGGCCAAATGTCAGAGCAGATCCACTTGCAAGAGTAACATGGCCTGTACACTGTACTTTGGATGAAGTACAGCCTTCAAATAGAATGAAAGTGGGTTTGGACCTGTAAATCACCAGGGCATAGAGTGGTCTTCACAAGACCCAGTACAATAAAAGAGACTGCTTCCGTGGTCCACAGTTTGCACCGTGCTGATATCATGTTCCATATGATTTGTTCAAGTTTGCAGCCTACTATGGTACTGAATTGCAGAGTTCATTTGCCTCTGCTTTCAATGCTCCAGGGGAAAAAAATGAGGAATTCACAACTTGCAATGTGATAATGTGTTTCACACATGAACACTGACAGTTACTACACTCTCTGAGAAACCCATGGGACAACATGGTTGTGCTTGCTCTCCTCAGGTTGTGTGGTCTGCTTTCGCCACAAAATCATGCCCAACCCATGACAACTTCCAAGGGAATTACAAGCATGATTTTGAACAGCCTCACCCATGAACAAATGATCAGGTTCCAAATTCACAAACCTTGACGTAAAATTAAGAGTGGCCTCGAATTAAAAAAGTTGCAGCAAGTAATCACTAAATGTAATAGCTGAAGGAGACCATAATGCAGCTTTGAAGAGTTATCATCAAAAGTCAAACATTGCAGTGTGAGATGGTAACATTGAACAATGTCAACAAGGGATGTGAAAAAGATTGTCAAAAGGGGACTTTTAGGCCTTGCAAAATATGTGGACATCCCCTATAGCCAATGGGAAAAAGAAAGCTAATGACATTCCATCACATTGTTCTGTTGAATTATACTTCAAGCCATTTCAACAGAAGTGGATGCTCTTGCCAATCCTACTGCTCAAGTATATTTTTCACCTTTCAATTGAATGTCATAATTGTGAATGGCTCTCCTGGGCCATGAAACTTTGGCAAAACAAAATTTTCCTCATCCTACTTATGGTTCATTCTTTGTCTGCAAGTAAAAACAAGGCTTCACAGACTTCTTGACCTTCTAATGTTTTGCACATCAGGCAATGTTTTCAGTAAGGTGCAATCCCACTCCTGTGTGATGTGCAGAAAAGATGATACTAGTCGAATAAGTCACCCTCCTCATCATCAAAGTCATTTAGCTGGTCCAACCGAATGTCATCTTGTTGAAGAGCTTCAGTGATTGCCTGTTCGTCAGCACGATCATCTTCAAAGACTCCTGCACTGTGGCCAAACTCTTCAGCCCTTACCTCCCAATGTGGGCGCTGCTGTTTCTCCTTCTCCAAGTCCCTCTTAATGGACTTGTGAATAGGCCAAACAATTAAGAAAAACTGCCACCCAACCATAAAGAACCAAGGTGACTTTTCAATAGCAGCATCTGAAACTGGGAACACCAAGCAAAGAATCCTCTACCCATAGCATGAAAACAGCACTCAAAATCACAGAAGCCAGGCAGCCCTTACAAGATTCAAGGCAAGAATTGCCAAACCCCTACTCTAGAATGATCAATAAATGCACAACATTGTAGTTTTCATGTGCATGTCAGGTCAGACCAATGAAGTAGTCAGTTCAATTGAAAGGTGAAAAATATACTTGAGCTAGCAATGCAAGAGGGATCCAAAGTTTGCCCCTCTGGTTAGCATTAGGGCCATCGATCAGCTTGCTGTCAACCAGAATTGACTTGCTCTCACCAGTAGCCACCTCAACTATCTGCTCTACCAAGTTGAGGAGCCAGACAGTGTCATTTGGAAGGATCTGCACCTCCATGCTCTACTGGTGTCAGTTTTCCAAAATGGATCCATGTCCATTGTGTGCAAAACAAGACACAACATCAAATTCTAACAACATGAGTTTCTCCTTCAACCTTGATTTCATGGTTCATTAATGTGGAACTGGGACTTTTCTCAGACAACTATTGTTCGCCAGAACAGCTACCACTATATACTTTGAACATGATCAGAACCTAGAGCATCCAACAAACAAAAGACTTAAGTAAACTTTCAGGCTTGCAAGTTATGGGTGCTACATCCACCTACATTGTAATCAGGAAGTAAATCAAGCTGAGCATCTTAGTTGTGCTTTTAAAGAGAGAGAACATGGAATAAATGAGGGCAAACCTTTTCCCCTCCAGAGTTGACATTGCAACGACCGCTGTTCTCAACCAACACTACTGGTACCTACACAATACACCCAAGCATGTAGTTGTGACAACCTCTACTCATCAATTGAGGGCTGCTCTAATAAATCTCAGCCTCTAAACTAAGGTGAATTCTATAGGTCACTGGGAATTTCAAACTCCTATGGAAAGAGTGACATGCTTACCCAGGTCTGGTTTGTAAGATTTCAACTGCAAACAGACCTGAAAGCCACTAGGCTTGAGCAGTCTCAACAACTGATACCCCCAGCTACCTGTATAGCTGTTTAAAACAAATGGTGAACCTGTGAGCACTGATAAGGTGGACATGAGCTCTGCCCTCTAGGCCATAGTCTTCATGCTCCTAGAATGCCAATCATCTGCTAAACTGCAACTGAGAAGAACTCTACATGTTGTATTCCTAGTAAAGATTCCTTACCTCTTTCTCACTCCTCTTTAGACCTGCTGCTTCTTGGATCACTGCCTGCAAAGCTGCTGATCTTTTTGACACAAAGTCAAGGTACTCAACTCCATCAGCTGGGGAGAACTGTGCATGGGTAAGAACAACCACCCCAATGCGCCAAATTTGAGATCCAAAGCTTTGGGTGATAGCCCTGATGACTTGTTTGTCCAGGTTGTCCACTCGATAACCATCTAACCGGTCAACATACAACATCACATCAATGGTCTTGTTCAAAAGGAACCTGCAAAAGCAGTTCACATAATTCCTCAAAACACTATTTTACCTCCACAAGGATGGACTGTTGGTTCAATTTTTACATTCCTCAATGACTTGATGAACATCTATAACCACAGAAAAGGAGTAACCATGCCAGAAAAAGCAGCTCTTCGACCAATCTACACTACAATCAAAAGCACCTTCGGATGATGTCAAGTGCCTGATCATTGACACATCCTCCTTCCACCAAGCCTGGGGTGTCAATAATGTTCAGAGTAAAGCCAGCTCTTGAGCGTGCACATTGGATGGGCCTTGTCGTCTCTGACTGCACTCAGATGTCAGTACATGTACTCTTTATCAGTAACAATTCTCCATTGCTGCAAAGGGTCTTTTTGTAGCAGAGAAGATGCACACACAGGTCACACAAACCTGGAGAAGAGGCACAATAAAGCAGACCATAAATACCTTATAAGGTCAGATCTAGATTGACTGTGCTAAAAATAATTGGATAAGTGAACCTGGAAACAAATATCACTACACTCGTTCCCGTCAATGGTTGCAGAGGGGTGTGAAAACCTTTGAAATGAGCTTTCCAACTTAAAGGAACCCAGACTAGATTGAAAATGACTCAACATCATGATGTCATCCACTGGAGATTACATCTGCTGTGGGGGAGAGAAGCTCTGAAAACAATACCCAAGAGTCCACTTCCAGTGTTTGAAAGAGAATATGTTAGCTCCTTCTTAGCTGATGAAGTGGATGTCAAAGGTGAGATTTGAGTTTGTTGAAAAAGTGCAGACTAGATGTGTGGGATATCTGGGTCAGGTCACCAGCAGGAGGTGACCCAAAATTGCTAAAAACAGTGAGGACTTGGTACAGACCCCAATGCCCTCCCAACCCTAGGACAATGTAGTCAAACCCTGAGCTTAGGGAGAATGTCTGTCTTTGACTAGTACACAGATGCCAAGAGGAAGAAACTTTTCATGAGCATAGCATGCTTATCCTGTGCACCATTGCAAGTCTGTGCACTATCATGCCACCTTCACAAGTCTCACCCCTACCCAAGCAGGTATGCAACTCTTGTCGAATGCAGGGATTTTTTACTTTCTTTCCATTATACCCTGCTCTGCTCATCCTCAAACGCTGTTGCTTCCTCCTGAGTGAGTAGCAACAATATAGATACAGGACAACAGCCAAAAAATCTAACAAGCAAATTCTTCCTTGAAGCAATTGCTTGGGATCTCCAAATGTCTACTGCAGATGCCAAATGTACCTGAAATGCACTGATAACTGCCACCCTCTCACCAATTAGAGAGTTGACAGTAGAGCTTTTCCCAACACCACCTTTCCCCAACACAAGCACCGTAACAGTGTCCACACTCTGCAAACACCATCCCCAGACACACTAACTATGTCATATTGAAGCAAATACCCTTCACACTCACCCTCCCTAGATCCTACTGATGCCAGAAATGCATAGCCACAAAACCTTTCACAACCTTCAACCTTTCGAAAATGGTTATGACATCATCATCTCGAGCAAGCTGCTACTTTCAACAATATACAATGGTTTACATGGAAAACAAAAAGGCTCGAAGCCCTCCAATCGATCCAATGTTGACAGTCTCTGCTGAGCAAGTATTTCCACATTGAGGAACCAACCTCATTCATGCAATCGCAACCTGGTGGTTTTGTACTGATCACAAATTAACATGGAAAATCAACTAAGAGACAACAACATAAGTCAGACCTACGCCCCAAACCGCGGGAGGTTGCTCAACCTGTTGGCGCAGCTTGCCAAGAGCGTTGATTAGGGCTGTCTGTGTTGCAACAGGAAACTGTTGCAGTCCAGTCCATTCTCGCACTTGTTGCGCAGTTGCCATTACTACTGTCGCCCGCACCTAAACACTGCAATTCATTCATACGTCACACGTGAAATTCGCGCATTTCTGGAAGATCAAGGCACATGAGATAGATGAAAGCAGAATTGCACCGCGATCCTCAACCTGTTCCTTTGCTCTCACCATTCCATAACAGAATTGCTCTTGATCTTAAGCCAACTACACACGAGAAAAGCGTAAGAAGCCATGCCTAATTCAAATCTTCAGCTTCCGTCTTAGAAAAAAGAACTACCAGCTGGCGCGCAAAGATTTCAGAGTCTGACAAAGATACTTCATTTCAGAGCATGCAAAAGCTCCCAAAACCACAAACACCACCCCCCCCCCCCCCCCCCCAAAAAAAAATCTCCTAAACACAAAAAAGAAAAAGCAATGCAATGCCCAACCATGACAATGTTCACGCACCTGAATAATGAGACGCTTATAGCAGTTGACGGTGGCTGGCAAACGACGGCCTGCGCACTCCGAAGGAAGGTTGGTGCAAGAGCGAGCTCGGGTGCCGCAACAGCTGACGTCGATATTTGGCAGAATGCGAATCGTGAAGTAGTGATGATCAGCGTCGCCTTATCCACATGAATCCACACAACGAGATATCGCGAGAACAACTTGCATCCAACAGGATAGACTTCGTCGATTGACAACAAACCGGCTCATCGGGTAATGGCTTTTCCCCCCTTTTACGGCAACTTCACACTTCACACCACCAAGAATTAAAACAGGAAGGTTCCCACAAAATGAACTCATAGTTCAGAGTACACCTGGTGAACATTCCTCAAAATGTGGGACCAAACGAAATCTAACTGACTTACGTCGTTCCTTAGTATGGGCGAGAGTAACGGCGACACTTTGACTTCTCTAAAACGGTGCAAAAGATTAGTCAAATGCAGGCATGAGGACTTCAGAGCAAAGATCAGACAACCAAATGGTGTTATGAAATCTCAACCTGTCAATACCATTCCAATATATGACAATCTCTTTTGGGTGATGATCATACACTCCTAAAAGTGACCCAAATATGCCTGTTCAACATGTGTGTTTTTTCTGAAATCGTTGAATCTGCCACCCCAGACCTTATTGTCATGGAATGGCATTGCCCTTGCCCATTGAGTTGGGTGCGTCACCTTGCTCACCTTAAGTGTCTCACCTGGCACCTTACCCTAGATAATGGACAGGGCTTTGCCATTGCATATAGTTCATAACAACAATTCTTTACATGTTTGACACCGCCTCAAACAACATGATCTATTGATCAATTCAATAAGGGAACAACTGATTGAAAAGCATATTAAAAATTTCTTTGGTATTAATTTTCTAACTCCTCTCTATGTCTCACAAAAATCTAATGGGATCAAATAGGAGTAGCTTGATTCCCCCATTGGCAGTGGATTCCATGCACTTGACAGATAGGTGATATGTAAGTTCGGGTGTGTGAAGCACATTTGCTAAAATGGTTAGTGGATTTGCATCTGGACAGACTGGGTTTTCTTTGTTGGATTTACAAGAAGAGCGCCAATGCTCAATGTGCAGGGCAAGTAATAGGTTAACTCAACTCCTTATGTGTTTTTGGAAAGGTAAAGAGTTCTGCACCAACTTATTTGGCAATCAAGGTCACTATCCAATTGTGTATTATAAATATGTACAATTTGACTCCACTGCTGCTTCAGACCTCCAAGTTTTCTGCTGTTCTTATACATGGTGTCAAAATTTGCAATTTCTAAAAATCACTTGTGGATGGGACTGGGATTGAGGGTAAGGATCTGAAGGCATTTCAGTGGTGTTCTTTTGTTTTGTAAATGGCTTTTGAAAAGGAAAAGAATTGTGCCCCTTCAGTTGGTAGATCAGGTGTTGATATCTTAACATGAAATAAATAGATAACCAGAAATTGGTATTGAACGGAATTGGTATTGAATCTCAAGTTGGATCATTCCATGGGCTGATCAAAACAGAAGCCATGAGAAGTTCATAACCAATTGTTCATAGCCAGAAGTTCATAGCCAGAGTTCACTGAAAGATGATATATTATGTCAAAAACCAGGAGTCCTTCCCTAATTGATTCCAAACTCCTCAGCAAAAAGAAACATGGTCCAAGTGCTTCGAAGGCATTGATGGAAAATCTGCATATATATTTTGTCTTTGTGCTTTACATTGGACAAAAAGTAGTTGCAAGTACCAGTTGAAAAAGACAAAATTTCTTCTCAGCAAAGGAAACCCAGATTCCAAGGGCAGAATTTCACAGCAAATGAAGTCAATTCTGGATCAAAGTTACCTGCACTGACAGTTACTACTTCAACCAACAATTTGTTAAATACAACAACAGACAACTTGAACCTCTCTACAAATGAAACCCACATCCCTTTCCTTGTGCCAGGCATTGAATATGCATCATGTGAGCAAGTACATGAAGCACATGAGACAAAATATCAACACAACTAAACACCTGAGAAAGAAGTTGAGACAGAAGTTCAGAGCATGTTTCATTTGTCTTCATTACTATATTCTGTCATTCCAAGAATGAAGGATTAGAGTACATAGCAGCTTTAAATCCGATGTTCCATCTCCAGAAAGTTGCCTTGTGAGTGGAAACAGAAATCAATCTCACCAGAAAGGGGAGAGAGAGAGAGACAGATGTGTGAAGTCTCTACAAACATAGAGTGAAGATGGTCATGTTATATGTCTCTATGAGAAAGAATAGACTCTTTGTACTGAATTACATCATTGCTTCAAAGCATTTCAAGCAAATGGAATGTTGCAGTCTCTCAGCCTTGGCAACCTGCCTCACACCTTATGGATAAACCAGTTACTGGAGCAAAACCCAATGAGGCACAGAAGGCAGCCATGACTATTTCGCATTACCAATCAAGTTGAGGACAATGATTGATATCCTTCTGTACAGACCATATAAGAAATTAAGGGCTCTATCTATAATCATTATAATGGAGACTGAACATAAATAATGAGTTAAAGCATAACAATTACAAACTCTCAGCGAAGAATGTGACTTTTGGATACCGAATCTCATCATGACTTTGAATTAGGCGAAGCTCAAGGGCTTTCAATCCACCATGTTGGGGCAACCCTGCCTTCTCATCGATTTTCAATGTCTGTATCAGCACTGCCTGCAAGCCAAAGACAGGTTAAGATTGAGAACATTTGCCAAGCTCTGACCCCAAGATTTACAAAACAAATATCTCATTACATCAACACATAAGTAATGACATCACAGATACATTTTACAGTATTATTTTTTCTTCACAAATTTGTAAATTGTATACACAACAATATCTTTGAATTGCCACACCTGAACACTTGACACTGCGAGCTCTGCTGCTTTTTCTAGGTTGTCTGGATACTTCTGTAGATTACATCCAAATAGTTGAAAAAAATGCTGTCAGAAAGAAAATAAATTTTGAAGTCTATGTGTCAACTTGAAAGTTCATATATCTCTGCAATTGCAGAAAAAACTCCACAATAACTCTTTGAAGGTAGCCATTTTGTCAATTCCAGAAAATTCATTCTGAATGCCACCAGAACAGGTGTGGTCATGACCTTGTGCATGAAAATATCAGACCATCACCTTTCATCATGACTGGCAGTGACTAACTGCCAATACTCCAGACTGAGTTCATAAGCTCCCCACACTGGGTGTCTACATATAAATTATCTGTTCAAAATTTTGGGAAAATATCCGACAAATCTGTGTCCTGAGTTTCTGTTGCATTTTTTGAAGCAACAGGAAGACACGGTCAAGATGTCAGCTAGTACTCAAGAGACACAACTTGAGAACTTGAAACTGTACATGTGCAAAGCACTCTCCAGTCATGTCCTATGGAAACTGCATGACATCAGTCTAACATATGAGAACCCAAGCCAGTGCAGAATCACTTTTATAAGTATATCAACACAGTCAATTGACCCAGAGATGAAAAAATGCTTACATAGCTCCATCCTAGAAGAAGTGCTGTCATCAAATCTCCAGTACCCTGTTAGCAAGGAGAGAAGTATCTATGAGATGTTGCAAAGCAAACTTGCCCCTCAAACACAAATAAACCAAAGCACTTCACATGGAAGGACCATGTCAATTCCATTACGCCACAGTGAACCAATCTCAAGGTAACCATCATCAATATCTTCTAGACTTATCAAAAGAAGACTACAAGGCAGTCAGCAATCAAGAGGAAAGATAACAGACACAGAAACAGAACCACAAGATGGAAACTGATAGCATGTTGATGACTTTCAGCTACATTGCAGGAGATCAAGAAGGCAATCCAACAACAACAGCAATTGAGAGAATTGAAAAGTACAACAGATGACAACCACAAAACAAAGCAAAGATGTGTAGTAGGAAATGAGTCAAGAGGTAGGTAAGATACAGTGAAGCAAGAATGTAGCTTGGGCACTGTTATTTTGAACTGCCTGGGTGCCATCCCCTGCTTTACATATAAAAGATTAGAGAATGAACTCAACACTAGGAGCTTACAAGGAGAATGCACAAAGCCAGTTGAGTCCAAGCAAAGATGCCATATCAATCTGACAGTTCTCTACAGTTCTGCTGATAAAAACAACTACAATAGAGCATTTTGCAGGTCTGCCCACTCTGGCAAGATTATTTAGGATAACTCTTCAATTGTATCTGACCAAAACAAAAATGTCAATTGATGAAATGGATAAAGAATATGAGGGCTTGCCTTGCTTTGCACATGGCTCCCTATGATCATTATTTTGTCATCAATGTCTAGACTGGTAATTACCACCTGAGTGCAGAGACACCAGCAGTATAAAAACACCACTGGTTCCATAAGCCAAAAACCTAAGTACTAAGTACAGATACAGGTATTCCAGTTGATCCCTTCACTATCTGTTGGCAAACTACTAACAGGCCACCATGAACTGAAAGGACTAACACAGAGACTAAATGAGAAAAGGACAAGCAACAAGGAC
>Ga0116231_10005361_pt1 | contig 25308 bp, 24 predicted proteins | sample S1TSphgellanicum_2_FD_89695 | JGI IMG/M metagenome (GOLD analysis project Ga0116231, IMG submission 89695) | Host-associated microbial communities from peat moss isolated from Minnesota, USA - S1T2_Fd - Sphagnum magellanicum MG | ecosystem: Host-associated > Plants > Peat moss > Unclassified... | reverse complement strand
TACAGTATTACAACGTGCTTTAAGTTATGATAATTATGGAAATATTATGTTTGAAAACGATGTGGTAACACGTCGTGCTTACACCATAACAAATAGTATTCAAACCGAAATATCTGGTTTATATTGTTATACGACTGTTGAAAATGATTTCATTCCAATTTCACTATGGCAAATAACAAATCTTCAAACATCTCAAGATGTAGCACAAATAGATGCGGATGGAACGCAATATTATACAATTCCATTAAATCTTCAGGCAAATCCACAATCCGATGATGTTGGATTTTTATCAAGTGGTGATTGGATTTATCATTTCAGTCAAGATATTCAAAATCAAATTGGTTTTGTTGGCAATCCGATGGCGGATAATAATTGGCGAGATACATTACGAAATTTGAGTCTTGGAAATTCTATTTTGCAACATGTTTGTCCATTATTAAAATTAATGTTGTTGGCTTCGGAACCAAATTTTGATTATTTTGCTGCGGTGCGTTATGCCGATCAAGAATATAACATTTTTAGAAATAAATTTGCTCGCAAATTAGTTACACTTGATAAAGCTGGTACGGTTTCTGATACAACAACTTCGCAAGAATGGGTTACCATTGTTCTTAATTCATTAAAAATTGATAGAAATGCTTCTTTTCCATTTGCTTTGACTAATATGGCTGGTGGACAATATTATATTCCGGCAACACCTACATATTTGGGATTATTGCCTGCTTATGAACCAGCTATTATTTCGGATGATACATATAGCACACCAATTAATATGATTCTTGGTCATGATGGAAGTTTAACACCAGCATTTAATGATTGGCGCGATGCTATATTTTTAGCATTTGAACAACAAATTTATAATAGTATTCCAACAAATTATGTAAATTTGGAACGTCCATTATTTGATGTGACTTATTATCTTGGTGGACGTTTTACGCCTTCGGCTTATCCAGGACCAAATCAAACAACATCTTCTCCATATACTTCCGTTAGTTACACACGCGCGGAAGTACAAGCAATGTTGGGTCCGATATTTGAAAGATGGGCACAAAATTCGCAATTTGATTATCGAACCAATGGTATTTATGATCCAAATAATGCTTTTACTTGGAATTATCGCGGAGTTGTTGATTTATATGGAACACCTCTTCCGGGAAATTGGAAAGCCATTTATCGTTGGTATTTTGATACAGAACGTCCACACTCACATCCTTGGGAAATGTTGGGATTTGCCAATATGCCGAGTTGGTGGACAGCAGAATATGGCGCGGCACCTTATCTATCGACAAATACAGCCCTTTGGAGCGACCTGGAAGCCGGTATGATTCGCTCTGGCACCCGTTCTGGCATTAATATGCGTTATGCTCGTCCAGGGCTTTCTGCGGTCATTCCGGTGGATATTAATGGAAATCTGCTTGATCCGGTAAGTTGTGGAATTGTCCCTATCGAACCCGATGCTTATCTTGCCGCGCGAGCATGGCAAAATGGTGATGGAGGTCCGGCGGAGAATATTTGGATTACAAGTCCATCTTATAGATTTGCAATGGCGCAAATTGCATTTATGACGAAACCGGCGCGTTGTGTTGAAATGGTTTGGGATAGCATTAATTATGGATATTCTTTAGATAATCAATGGATTGATCGACGCACTCTTCAACGTCCACAAGTTCAAAATAATTATGTTCATGGAGAAACAGAAGCCGATGGTGTTACATTGGCGGTTGTTTATGGAATTCAAATGTGGATTTCTGATTATATTATTTCTTCTGGTCAAACACCAAGTAATTTCGGAAATGCTGTTCGTGGATTAGATGTACGACTTGTTCATAGAATGGCATCTTTTATTAGTTCTGATAATTTAAATGCTGTTGCTGATACGTTTGGGGTTTTACCCTCAGAAGATGTACAGGTTTATTATTATACTTCTCCGACAATTGATATGGAAGTTTATAGTGGGGTTATTATTGAATTTGTTGGTCAAGGTTGGCGTGTTGTTGGATTTGATACAAGAAATCCGTTTTTTACTTTAATACCATCTGATGTTTATGGTCCAAGAGGAATTATATCTTTGGCATCAACACCAGAACCGGTTATTGTTCCTTGGAACATTAATACTTATTATCGTCAAAATCAATTGGTTACTTATAAAGGAATAACATACGAAGCTCTTATTTCTCATACCAGTAGTACAAAATTTGATAGTTCTTATTGGCAAGTTGATAATGCGTTATATCCACAAGCACCACGTGTCATTAAATATCTCAATGGTATTGCAAATACTACACAAATTGTACAATATGGAACAATTTTTCAAACTATTCAAGAAGTCGCGGATTTCTTATTTGGATATGAGCGTTGGCTTATAAGTCGTGGCTGGACATTTAATGTGGTTGGCAGTGACGGAGTTATTCGTGATTGGACAATGGCAACAAAAGAATTTTTAACATGGCAACAAGTTAATTGGGCGATTGGAAATTTCATAGCTTTATCACCTGGAGCCGAAGAACTTCATTTTGAAGCAAAAACAGGAACAGTGTTGAATGTTGAAGATAGTTCAACTGGATATTTTGGTCTTCTAGATCGTTCCGGAGCACCAATCTATAACAATGCTGTTTTATTATCACGTCTTGATGGAGATTTAACACTAACACCAAAATCGGCTGATATTTTTTGTGCGCGTGTGAGAATCGTTGATATTGAACATGCTTTGATTTTTAGTAATATTACTGTTTTTAATGATGTCGTTTATACGCCATTATTTAATCAACGTCAACCACGTCTTAAAATTTTAGGTAATCGTACAACCAATTGGGTTGGAAGATTGGATGCTCCCGGATTTATTGTCGAGGGTAATACACTTGTTCCAAGTTATGATCGAAATGTTGAAGACATTCGATTAATGTTTGATATCGAAAAATCCACAAGAAAAGATTTTACAGATTTTGCACGACATGTGATTGGATATCAAGCGCGTGATTATCTTGAAAATCTTTTATTAGCGGAAGTCGAACAATTTGAATTTTATCAAGGCATGATTGCTCAAAAGGGCACGCCTGATGTATTTGAAAAGCTTTTACGTAGTACTCGTATTAGTGCAGGAAGCACAACAGAATTTTTAGAAGAATTTGCTATTAGACAATCATTATACGGTGGTCCTGCACAACCGCGTATTGCATTTATGCTTGAACAATCAGAAGTTATGCGTGATCCGCAATTTATTCGTCTTGGGAATTTTCCACAAACAGATCCAACATGGATTGTTTTGTCAACAACCGATACACGTTGGATTGATACACCTCCAACAAATAAGCCATATTTTCCATTACAAGCACCACCTGATCCTTATAATTTGGTTCCAAATAGAGTTATATCCGCTGGTCCTGTAAGAGTAACGGATGTCCAAGCAAATTTCTTTTTTCAAAATGAAATGGAAAATTTTTATCAAAATGCTGTTTCCAATGGCGTAACTGTATTTTCTACTGGAAATAGAACTTGGATTTATCAGGATTCTTATAGTCAATCATGGAATGTTTATGAAAATTTTGAAATTGGTATAGGAAATGAACCAAATTATATTTTGACTTCTGTGGCACCATCACAAAATAGCGCAGTCCAAGGATTACGACTTTATTTTTCAAATACTATTAATCTGACTACAGCAGATGTTGGAAAATATGTTATTATTGATGGACCAACACATAGTACACCAGAATGCCAAGGTATTCAGACAATAGAAACTGTTAATTCTGTTGGAAATTATATAGAAATAAATTTTGCTTCTTCACTTGGTTATGATTTTACCAATGCGAATAATGGTGTTTTGGCAATGCCAAATGTTCGTGTTTTTGAAAGTGTACGTTTTTCTAATTTTGCTTCATTTCAAGCTTCAACATTATCCTGGTCAGATGGTGATTTGGTTTGGATTGATCATGATATTTCTCAAAATAATTTATGGACCGTTTATGAACATATTTCCGGTTCTTGGAATTTATCAAGAATTCAACCGCCTCGTATCGATGGAATGCAAATTGCAGATGTGTCTCTTTTTGATACTTCAACACAAATCGCAAATAGTCAAATGATTGTCAATGATGTTATATTGCCAGATTTAACATTAATTGATCCATTGGGCGGATTGTTTCCCGGTGTTGCAAAAACCGAAATCGATTATATGGCAGAAAATGATCCTGCAAAATATAATTCATCTTTAATTTATGGAAGTGTCCAAGATCCATGGGGTTCTGAACATATTGGAAGAGTTTGGTGGAATATTTCAACAGTTCGTTACTTGGAACCTTATACCGATCAAATAGGAATTAATCCAACAAGAGATTTAGCTGAAATAAATTATCGTGCTACTTATTGGGCAAAAATCGCACCAGATACATCAGTTGATGTTTATGAATGGACACAAAGCACTTTAAGTCCCGCGAATTATATGGCGGCTGCGGCAACCGATACAACCGGCACATATGGAAATGTTTATCTTCCCGATGGACAAATAGATCCATCTTATACACAAACCAGTGAATATAGCGTTGCCTATGGAAAAGATATTACATATTATTATTTTTGGGTTTCCGGTTTGACTTCGGTTCCAAATGTTCCATTTCGAAAAAATAGTGTTTTTGACGTAGCAAGTATTTTAGAAAATCCATCTTCTCAAGATATTCCTTGGTTTGCTGCTATTATGCAAGATGGTATGTTAGTAAGCGGTGTTGCGCCTTACTTAAATGATACGAGTACAGCATTAAAAGTTTTGACTACAAATATGTCTAATGACAAGGGACATAGCGAATGGATTTTAATACGTCCAAACGATGAAACATCTTTGCCTCCGGAATGGTTTTGGAGAAAACTTGGAAATTCTTTAGCTGGTTTCGATGAAGCAGTTAATCCATTACCAAATCCATCACTGACGACATCACATGGTGTTGGTATTCTTGATGGACAAAATCTATTTGTTGTTGATCAATTTGTCACGGGTGATCGTCTTGGTTTATTGGCGGCAAGAGAAAGTTTTGTTGGTATTATTAATAATATTTTTGCACAAACAACCATTGTTATTGATCGTGCCGCTGGTGTTTCTTCTCTTAGTCGTTCCACACCAATCAATCAATTTTTGGTTTGGACCCGTCCAGATATTTCGTATGTCATTGAACCGCCGCCAAGCAATGAATGGGATTATCAAGTTTATTCGATAAAAGAAAGAAATTTATTGGTTTTGCAACCGGCTTTTATTGCAGCAATAACAAATAATAAGATTTTAAGAGTATTAATAAACAATACAACTTCTTCGACTCCACAATGGAGCATTTGGTGGTATAATCCATCTCTTGTTCCAAATTTAGCATTATTAGCAAATACAAATATTCTTTCTCAAGCTCAGTTGGGAGAATTTGCTTTTGTTAATGTAAACACTACTTTCATTTTGGCTCCTTCCTATGAATATAGTGTTGCAAGCTATGCCGCCCGCAATGAACTAACTGGATTGGTATCTGGTGATCGCGTATATGTGGTAAATGATGAAACTGCTGATGATTTTTGGGTCATCTATCAATATAAACCTGGAACGTCTGGAGTAGACGGATTTGGTTTTATTGTTCATCGTGTTCAATCATATCGAACAAGTGATTTTTATTCAATCGTTGATTGGTATGATCAAAGTTTTGATAATGGATTACAAACAATAAGTTTTAGTGCTGATTATCCACCACAAGTCAGTTATGCTACTACAACAGCAAGAGATAATGCAGAAGGAAACAATCCAAATAATATATTTGTTAATATTACAAATAATGGTGATTGGTTCTGGACATATTTTGCCAATGGATATTGGACAACAGTTGCTCAACATGATGCAACGATTGCTTTAAGTTCAAATTTCTATAATAATACTTTGGATGTACATGCCGTCAATACAATTAAAACAACAACAATTCCGAATCGTGATGGTTCTTGGGAAATTAAAGTTCTTGAAAATGCCATGCGTTATAGTGGTGCAAGTGGCGGATCTATTTTAGAAGATATTGAAGTAAATGAAATACTTTTTAGTATGATTCATTTTATACATACTCAACAAAATTATGTTGATTGGGTTTTCAAAACTTCTTTTATTACGATTGCTGGTTATCAAATTCCATTATTACAAACACCAAGCATTACTGATGACGTAAGCGATAGTTTAATTTCATATGTGAATGAAGTAAAACCATATCACTGCAAAATCAGAGATTACACTTCACAATATGTAGTTATGGATGATGCAAATGTTCATGTCACGGATTTTGATAAACCTGTTTATTTTGATAATACAATAAATGCTTATCGAACACTAAATCCATATGTTACCACTGATTTAGCTATTATTTCAAATACTGCTCCATGGAGTGATTGGTATCAAAATTATACATTGCCTATTATTGAAACAAATGGCTATTGGTCCAATCCTGTTCGTCATTTTGCAACAACTTTGCTTTTTGATCGTGTTTCTGATTTTTATTATGAAAAAGCATGGGATGGCGCAAACGGATGGGATAATATTTTTGGTTGGGATTTAAATGAATCCGGAGTTGGAACTGCTATTGATCGTATTGAAAATAGTTATACGCCTCTTTCTGGAATGCCGATTTTTGATGCAGCTAATCTTATTAATACATTATCCAGATATCCCCTTATTCCAATTGACGGGAATTATATTTCTAATACAACCGTTGATATTGTTTATCAAGGAATAATCAATAATGCAAACGGAATCACAGTATTTGTGAATCCGATTATACCAAATTCAAATGCTACTTCTCCGATGTATGATCCAAATCGAATTTATGGAAGATTTGATAATAATAGAAATGCATCTGATTTGTTTATTGAAACAAGTAAACCAGAAGAACGCGTATCGATTGCAACAGATGATGGTCTTGTGATGACCATCAACTCATATGGAAATGCAGGGGCTCCACAACAAATCAATCATGTATTTAATAACGCATCTGGAACTTTGTCTTTAGCACATAATGAATTTTATCAATCCACGAATGGACTTTTTGTTTATATCAATGGTATGCGTGCTTCATTTGGAAGTCAATATACTGTAGATTATTTTGGAAAAACATTAACAATCGCAAATGCCGCCGAACGCGTTATAACAAAATCTTTTGGTTTTGGTGGAACAGGTGGAATTATCGAACAACATTTTGTCAGTAATACCACAAATGTTACTTTATCAAATGCTACATCCAATGATTATGTTCAAGTTCTTGTTGATGGCGTTTTGCAAAATAGTTCTGGTTATAGCGTTACAGGAAATTCTGTTTCTATTGCCAATGCAACAGGAACAGATGTTGCTGTGATTGTTTGGGATTCGCCCATTGAAAACACATGCATAGCACAAATGCAAACGATTGAATTTAGTTCTGGAACATCTGTAAATGGATTTTATGAATTTACATTAGAATATGCCGATACTCAAACAATTCCTTTTCATGCTGGGACAATCGTTGAAGTAAATGGTTTGCGTCTGACACCACCATTAACATATTATATTTCATATACACAAAACAAACGTTTTTTTCAAATAGATTTTAATATTTCTTCAAATACGACAATCGATTTTGTTATTAATGGTGTTTATTATTCAAACGTTACTGTTCCGCGCTGGAATTCAGTGGCTTCATATTCAAACGGATATCCACTTAATTTAATTCCAGAGTTTTCTAATTATCCATCGAATTCGGTTCCTGGTCAATTTGTTATCTATGAGAATTATTTAATTCCAATTAATCCAAATTTCAATGGAAACGTAATCGCCATTTTTTATGAAGCTGGATATTTTGATTACATGGTTTTTGAAAATATATTATCATTAAGTAATAGTGTTATCAGTAATGCTTCAAGTGCGCTTGTAACAACATTTTCAAATGCAAATGTAATGGGTATTCAAACGCATACTTATTTTGCAACCGTTGAATCTGCTTTTCCGATTTCCACACCATTTTCTATTGATTATACAATGGTAAGTTTTGCCGGACAAATGCTTGCTCCAAGAATTGATTATGATTTTTCTTCTTTGGTTGGAGATAGTTTTACGGAAGTAACTGGATCTGTTTTGACGATTCCCATTGCGGCATCACAAATCACAAATAGCCAAATTCCGGTGGTTGTGACGGTTTTCACTGGCACCCCTTCACATGGACCACAAAATTGGCGAATGTCCACCAGTACGCCTGCAAATGCCCGCATGAAGCAAGCTTTGGATACGGGAGGATGGGATCAAGACAGATATGATTCTGATTATTCCAATCGTTATGACACGACAGGTGATTGGTTGTTTGATTATCCTCGTTATCCAGGATTAAATCCAAATCCAGTTCAAGTTTACGAAATGAATCAACGTTGGGAATTTACAAATCAATTACCATTGAAAAATGGAACATTGGCAGTGGATTTGGGACCGACTGATACAAGTATTATGATTAATCTTGGTTTATCAAACACATCGAGTAAATTATGGCCCATTCAACTTCAAGAAGTTACTATTGCAAATGTTACAAACTATCAATGGACCGGAGAAATATTTCAAATTCCAGATCCACAAACAGGAAATCCTGGTGTTGTATGGGTTGGAAATGAACGTATTGAATATATGTCTTTGGATTATAGCCCTGCATCATATTCAACTTTTCCAAGTAATCCAACTCCTCCGACAGTTATATTAGGAAATATTCGTCGTGGTACCAGAGGAACATCTCCATTATTTGAAAATCGCGTTGTGCAAGTATTTTTGGGTGATGGAAACCAAAATACATTTACAATAGATGCCATTGGACAAGTAGATGTGCAAATATTACAAGGAAATTCAAATAGATGGCTTTCATATTTGGGATTATATGGAAATTTCATAAGTGGTTCTAATCGTTATTGGCCAATTTTGACAAGAGACTATACAATTTCAAATACAAGTAATTCAACAACCATTACTATGATTCATACACCACCTTCTGGTTCTTATGTTTCTATCGGTATTACCATTGATTATTCACATCCGGCGGGGACATTTGTAAATAATGGTTCATCTATTTTTGCACCGTTAAAATTTTCAAATCATCCAGATCGTTTGAAATATCCCAATCAACCAATAGTATTTTAATAAGATAAATAAATGGATATAATGGAAAAAGAAACTAAAAAAGACGTAGATCCGACTTCGATTCAAATAATTGAACATATTTTGATTCGAGATAAAGACAGTGGTCATGTTTTCGTAAATAAGCGTGGAATTTCAGCACAGGTAAAAGATGATGAGCAGTCTAAAAGATAAACTTGGACTTCGTGTTTTTGGACATGTATTAATTCGTGATAAAGATACAAAAGAAGTTTTTGTAGATACTTGCAATGCAATACATCTCGAAAATATGAGTCTTTCTTTGGCAATGGCTCTTGCTGATCGTCCAAGTGGACATATTCAAACAATGGTATTCGGTAATGGCGGATCAAATGTTTCTGCCATTGGCGCTGTAGTATATCAGCCGCCAAATACCACTGGAGCAAATGCAACATTATACAATCAAACTTATTCGAAAGTTGTTGATGACCAAAGTCCATTGGATACCGATCCCATTAATAACTACATGCAAGTAAATCACGTAACAAATACGTTTTATTCTGATGTTCAAGTAACTTGCACACTCAATTACAACGAACCTTCAGGACAATCAGCATACGATGATTCTCCGGTTGTAAACGGAACAACCACCAATATTTCTGGTTCTAATCCAGACGTGAACGGTACTTATATTTTTGATGAATTAGGACTTTTAAGTTTTAATTCAACAACTGGTGTTGGAAATTTATTATCACATGTCATATTTCATCCAGTTCAAAAAGCCCTTAATCGTTCAATCGAAGTTGTTTATACAATTCGAATAATTTTATCATGATTAACTACTAATTTATTAGTAATATAAATAGTTAATATATTAATAGGAATTAAAAGTCGTGCCCTATACAATTACTTTATCTGATGGTGTTACAACGTTAATAACGGTACCCGACAACACTATTTTGGGTCCATTAGAAATTAATGCTCCATCACAATGTTCTTTAAATCTTGTTGGGCGCGGGTCTGTCAATTATGGTTTGGCGACTGCCACAAACTTTGTTTGGATGCTTCAAAATTTTGCATCAAGTAATTCTCCGGTATCTCCTTTAGCGGGACAGCTTTGGTATAATACCGCAAGTCCGGCGAAATTGCAACTTTATAATTCATCTGGGCAATGGGTACAGGTTTTAACTTCTGATGTTGCGATTACTTTAAATCAACCATTGACATTGAGTGACGGTCTTGGTGATCAAACTATTATTGGTGATAATGGAACAATTACATTAATTCGTCCGGATAGTACAGCTAGAATTACTTTTGAAACGGCATTAAATTCAACAAGTGCTGCCATTTTGGAATATGGTTCTGATCAAAATAATCATCCGGATCTGACAATTTCAAGTCCCGCGTATACAACTCCTGGATATATATTTCATTCACAAAATTTGACTCCGTTTGATTTAAATGCGGACAATCAAACGGTTAATGGTACTGGAAATATTTTTTCAGAACCAACAGTTTTTAGACAAATAAATGTTAGTAATTCAAATGATACAAATACAGGCGATCCATCATTTTATGCAAGTTATTCATTAATTCGTTCCGGTTTTATTGATCTTCAAACTGTAAATACTATAACACCGCCTGCTCTTACTTTGCATTCAAATATTTCTGGCAGTACTGCGAATGCCGGACTAAATTTTATAGACGCGGCGGCAGGAGCACCGGGGTATGGTTTTTCCATGCAATATTATACTGGTGGATCTAATAGTCAATTTACAGGTGGTTTAATTTTCAATCCAACTACTGTAGCAACTGACTTTAATGGATTGCATACTGTATGGCATACTGGAAATCTTCCTTCTCCAATTGTTCAAAATCCACCCAATGGAACTAATCAAACCATTGTTGGAAATTTAACAATTTCAGGTCCATATACATTAAATGTTCCAAGCACTACTACTGTTGGTTCTCTTATTGCTGGTAATAATCAGTTAATAAACAGTTTAGGTGGTTCATTTACCGGTTCTCTTTCTGTTAATGGAAGTCAGGTTTTAACGACAGCTTCAAGTTTACCATATTTGCCTCTTACGGGCGGAACTGTTACTGGTAATCTTACAGCCAGTAATGGATTTTATCTTACGGCTCAAAATAACAATCCTCCATTTATTAATTTTCAATCTTTGAGTCTTACACATACTGGAACTATTTACCAAGATATTACAACAAATGATAGTTATACTCCAATACGTATAGCAGCACGAGGAGATAACAATTTTCCATTAGAAGTTAGAAATAATGGAGATGTGGTTATTAATGGAACAAATCTTTTCATTCAAGGTACTGCTGGCAATTCTTATCTTAATTTTTCTAGTTCGCAGGCTGAAATTTATTATAATGATAATGCATCTACTCTTAATTTTATAAATGGAGGAGGTAATATTGTAATGGATTCATCTGGGAATATTAATGGTATTCTTGGTATATCGACACAAAATATAACAGCATCAAGTAATACTTCAACAAATACTTTATACGTAAGTGGTGGTGCTCTTATTGAAAATGGTTTGTATGTTTATGGTACTGCAACTATGTCAAATAATTTTGTTGCTCAAGGTTTATCATGTGAATTTACAAGCGGCTTATCCATTCTTGGTTCATCATCTTATGCTGGGAGAGGCAATCAAGGATTATATGTACAAACTAATTTACAAGTTGACGGAGCAATCAATTGTAATGGAAACATTACTGCATATTCCGATGAACGTTTAAAAAGTGATATTTTAACTATCGAAAATGCCTTGGGTTTAGTTGGAAAATTGCGCGGTGTAAGTTATACACGTATTGCTGACGGTAAACGAAATATTGGTGTTATTGCACAAGAAGTTCAAAAAATAGTACCAGAAATTGTTCATGAAAGCGAAGACGGAATGCTTTCTGTTGCTTATGGAAACGCACTCGCTTTGTGCATCAATGCTATCAACGAACTCAAGGCACGCATCGAAGAACTCGAAGCGAAATAAAAAAAATTTAATTAAAACACTCCAAATCTCTTTATTTGGAGTGTTTTCACATACGGCATATAGCGAACTTTAGTTCCCCGAAACGCCTTCACGAAAAAATGAGATATTCGTTAATTTAACGTAAATCGCAATATTTGAACAAATTTAACGATAATTTTGCAATAAAATTTCTTCTATATCCAAAACTTGGTTATTTTATTTCAAATTTTATTGCAAAATTGCCACGTTTTTTGCTTGTTATACGAAAGTTCGCAATAAGAGTGTTTGCGAATAGAGAAAGATTGGTATACATCAAAGCCTGGACGGCAAAGAGTCGTCTTTCATCATATGAAGGAGTGGTTTGCCATGTCAAAAATCAAAACAGGGTCTCCTGTTTTTAGACTCACTTTCAATCTTCCGGCACAAAAGTACTTCTTTAGTGGCGAAGAAGTATCTGGTTTGCGTATAAAAATCGAGAACCAAGTAGTAACTTTTCGCGCAGCCGTGGAACCACGTGGACCGGATAGCGTTGGTTTTGTTGCTCGTCCACGCGGAGGTTACGAATGCCAGATTGATGGTGATATGGCAGAAGAGCTTCTTTCAATTCTTATGAAAGATGCGTCTATCTCTGAACCATTTTTTATTCTTAATCGTAATAAAACCGGTTGGATTAACATTCAACATTTTGTTGGTAATGGTTTACCACCACCAAAATTTGATCCACATATGCGTTTATGGATACCACGCGAAAAAAGTCAAAAAATGCCCCAACATATTGAGAATGACGAAATTACTGCAATTCTTGGACCATTTGTATCTCTTGTGCGTTGTTCGAAACAGCTTGTTGATAATTATGAAAAAGAACGGCGAATTGGTCGTCCACCTAAAGAAATTATCGAGGCTCGCGATGTCGTTCTCGCTTTTGAGAACTTAATCAATGAAATCAAACCAAATACTAAAAATATTAACTTACAAGATATTCAGACTGCTTCTGAACTATTGATAAATTTTCTTGAAAAATCGAATATTGAAACAACCCCTCAAACATATGAAAACGAATATCATGTTGATAATTCTATTTCACAAGAAATATCAACAGAAGAAACCATTAAACGCAACAGAGGACGCCCAAGAAAACATCCGCTTTCATCAGAAGAAGATATAATATTTTCTGATGAAACAAACGACATTTGCAATTTTGAGAAAATTCCAGAATCAACAGAAATATTGGAGTGTGAAAATAAAATAGAAGAAACTGAATTTATTCAAGAAAAAGAATTAAATAAAATAGAAGACGAAATGAATATTCAAGCTAAACGTCGTAAAATATCATCACAAGTTTTTTGGAAAAGAAAAGGCAATGTAGCAAATCGCCGTCGATAATTTTATGAGAAAAAGGCACTCGATGATAGAGTGCCTTTTTTATTGACAATTAAAAATAAAAAGGTAATTTAAAATTAAGGAGATAATTTTATGGATTGGGATGAATATTTTATGTTGGAAGCATATACCGCTGCTTCCAAAAGCAAGGATACACGCACACAAGTGGGAGCTTGTGTGGTTGGTCCTGATAAAGAAATACGTAGCAAAGGTTATAATGGTCCGTGTCGTGGAGAAGATGATAATAATCTTTTAATATACGAAAAACCACTCAAAAATTATTTAATGGAGCATGCAGAACGCAATGCAATTTATAATCTGGCGCGTGTTGGTATATCAGGAAAAGGTTGTACGATATATTGTACATTATATCCTTGCGTAGAATGCGCAAGAGCTATTATTCAAACCGGAATGTTATGTGTGGTTGTGCATGATAAATTTTCAAAATATGAAAATCTAAATCATAGTCAAATAGCTGCTTTAGAATTATTTGGAAGACTTAAAATTTCTGTTCGTTTTTGGACCGGAAATCCAAAAATAATTTCTATTATCAATGATGGGATTGAACATCATTTTCACAAGGAAATAACAAAATAAATAAATAATAATATTCTTTTGGAACTTTTTTGTAATTATGGCGATTGATCTTGAAAAACTAGAAGATTCGTCTCATCTTCTTAATATTCTTTTACAACTTGAAGATATTCTCGATTCATTGGATTGTTATGTTTATCGCAATTGGATACACGGAGAAGTTATAGAAGGACCGATTATTAAACGTCATTGGATTTCATTTTCTCTTTTATATCCGCATGATCGTATGCCAGATCCACGAGCATCATTGCGTCTGATGAAACACGGATTAAAAGTAGAATTTCAAAAAGTACAAGAAAACGGAAAAGATTTTCATCCTCTTGTTGATGATAAAGCGGATCCAACAAGATTAGTAGGAGAAACAGAAAAAACACCAAAACAATGGTTTTGGATGATAAAAATTACTGTTCCACGTCGTCTATTAGATGAAATTGAAACAGATACAGATTTTTATGAAGATGAAGTTGATATGGATGATGTCAATGCAGCAAAAGATTCTGGCATAGACAATGAAACCGCATATAACAGCGATCAAAATGATCAGCAAAACAACGAGTTTTTTGATAATGAAGAATAAATTAAATGAAGGCATGCGTGCGGGAGATCTCGATGATTTGATTCTTCCTTTAATTTCAGTTGATGAATATGAAAGCAAAATTAACAAATCGGTTGTTACAATTGGTTTTTATGTTCATGATGAAGATGCGGCAAAAGATTTAAATAGATTTTTACAAAAATCTCCTGTGGAAATTTTGAGTAGCGAAGTTAGTCCAGCACCAGATCAACATGGGTTTTTTCTTGTTTTTATAGAATTAATGGATAATAAAAGACTTCCGGAAAATCTCACATCTATATTCAGCGAAATAGAACCACTCTGCAATATATCTCAATGGAAAATGCGTGTTCGTAAAAATTCTGGATTAATACCATTTACAGAAGACAATCTTACTAAAGCAATGCAAATCGCTCGAAATAGAGATAAGTCTAAAATAAAGGAATTTCTTTCTCATAGTTTAATTAGCAACGTACTAATTGAAGGGGAAAAATTATTTTTTCATTCTTTTCAAGGAGATAAATGTTATGAAATTGTGGACTTTGGTATTAATAATCGGGTAATGTCACGTTCCGGTTTAGAGAACGCGCCTTTGAAAACCGATATTAAAGATATTGTGTGTTGCAATCGTGTGACAAAATTTCTCGGAGAAGGCTGGTCAACAGTCAAGATAGGTGCTAATTACATCATTCAAAAGGAAGATAGCAATATCTGTCTCGTTATAAAGGAAACATAAATCGTCATATCAACAATATGATAATCTAATATAACGTCCAAAAAAAGAAAGTGTCTTAGCAGTGTTTTTGAATATGAATGTTACGGATATTCCTATAAATTGGACAAAATTAAAACACAATCGGTCTCTCCTGCTAAATGGGTTTGAAGAACTTAAAAATGGAAAAATAATTTCTTCTGATATTGCTATTTTTTTAAAATCAGGAAATTGGATTTATAATTTGGATGAAATTCAAGAATGGTTGGGAGATCATATTCAGATGAAGTATAGAATATATGCTAGAATATTCTGGTATAGATGGTCATATGAAACAAAACAAAATTTGGGTGGAATAGTGTTTGAAATACCAGATGATAACGATAGAATGCATTTTCAATTACGTTGGTATGGATCGGAATAAGACAAATATACAGATTTAGATAATTTTAAAAAATATCTAAATATCCTATGCACAATGTGGGATATTAAAAAGTGGATCCAATTTTAGGCAATCTTTTGTCGATGCTTTTAAGCGGTGGTCCGCATGCAATAAGTGCTATTTTAGTACTCTTTGTTATTTTACTTCTTATAGACCGTCGTCGTCTTTTAGCAGAAATAGTAAGAAAAGAAGATAGAATAGATAAAATCGTTGATGATTACTATAAAGGAAATGTAACGCTTGCGGAAGCAATGAATTCATTGAAAAATGTTTTATTTGAAATAAAAACAAAAATTAATTGAAATTGTTAAAATTCATATCTCATTTTTTTGCTAAATAGTTTTCTGCAAGAGCAAGGCATTTCGATGAGCATTTTCTGGCCTTTTATTAGTAAAAAAGAAGCTAGACGGCGAGATAAAGAAGAAACATTGCGTGTTTTAATTGCATCCAGTCAATTAGCTCTTTTGGAAGCGGCAACCACAACCGCCGATGCCGCTCAACATGTCACTTCCAAACTTCGTCAACATTTAGAAGATAGTGTTCGTCAATTTGAATCAACTGCTCATTTAATATCTGATGCACTTATAATATGCGATATTGATGGAAGTGTTCGTGCTTTTAATCCAGCAGCAGAAATAATATTTGCAACAACAACAAACGATATTGATAAAAAATCAGTTACTAGATTATTTCGATTAAATGGTGATATACCAAATGCATCTGTATTATGGTCATCAATAGAAAAAAATTTAGATGGATCTTTAGACAGTCCTTTACAAGGATATCGATGCAATGATGAAAGTTTTCCAATAGATGCAACATTAAGTCGTCTTGATAAACAAGATGGTACAAGTCTTATTTTATTATTAATAAGAGATTTAACAGATTCATTAGAATCTCAAAAAATTACAGAAGCAACACAACAAAGATTTCAAAGTCTTTTTGATATGAGTTTTGATGGGATTCTTATTATTCAAGATTCAAAAATTGTTGCTGCTAATAAAGCAGCAAGTAATATGTTTGGCATGGAACCAGATATTCTTTTAAATACTCCATCGAATTTACTTCTAAAAGGAACAAATATTCATAATATTCCTTTAGAAAGTGATAGTTTTAAACAAGATGGAACAAAACTACAACTTTTATTCAGTTCAACGGGGATAAAATGGAACGGATCTTCAGCACATCTTGTCACGATTAAAGACGTATCCGAATTACGACAATTACAATCGGCTTTGCAAGCTCAAAAAGATAATAATGTAATGGTTTGTGTGCTTGATGAAAATTTAAAAATAAAATTTTCAAATTATTATTTCAATGATTATTACAAATGCAGCAATGTTATCGGAAAAGATATAAGAGATTTTTTACCAAGTTCGGATAAAGACACAATTGAAGTTAAATTAATGCGATTAACTCCAAACAATCATACGGCTCGTAGTCAAATTCAACATATCAATGAGAATGGAGTTACTCGTCTTTTAGATTGGGTTGATCATGCTATTTTTGATAGCAACGGTAAAGTTATTGAATATCAACGTACAGGTAGAGATATCACTTCTGTTCTTGATAGTTTAAGAACTACCAAAATAAACGAAATAATATAGCATCATTTTCAGATTCAAAAATTACATTTTCATTTATAATTCCCCAAGAATTATTACAGTTTTCTTTACACCATTTTCTTGCTCTTATAAAATTATTAAGTATAATTTTTATTTCTTCTTTTGAATTTTTCCAAATTGTATATTTAATACCTGATGAAATTGAAACTTTATATTTCAAGAGATGCCAAAACTTCCTGTTTTTGGATCAAACTTAATTAGAGAAAAAACCGGCGTATCATGCAATGGCTTCGCAACACCGATTTTGACATCCGGCTCTGCAAACGATTTTAGAGCCTCCTGAGCGGCTTCTTGGTTTGAGGTGGTGTCTGTGTTTGCTTTGGTCACAGAAGCCTCTGATACCCCCTTCTGAGGCTCTAAAGACACAGGGCGACGAACCTGCATCCCTGCATTCCAACCTTGAACAAATCCATTTGAATATGGATCATCTGAATGATCTTCGGTTAAAAGAACATATTCTACATTTGGATCTTCCGCATCAGACAAACCTTTTGCATATCCACTATCATAACCACGATTATATTCTAAACTAGAATTATTTTGATCAAATTGCGGTTCAAATGCTTCATCGGCAAGTTGAGTTTGATGCATATCAGCCAATTCAAAACGTTTGGAGTCATAATATCTTCCAATACCTTGTTTGGGTCCAATAAACAAAAATTCATTATCTTTGTTTTTCTTAATTTCATCAACCACATATATCTGACCAACAGAAATATCAGTTGCTCCCAAACCAGTGCCATCAACACATTTTACAAAATGTCCAACATGAAATTTAGTATCATGTGTTTTCTCTGGCATTTTTGTTGCCAATCGAAAAGCTAAAGATAAAAGTTGTTTTATGTCATCAAATGACGAATTTTCGTGAGAATTAAGAGTAATTGTTTTTCCATCTGCTGTTGTGAATGCGACGCTATGAGCCGAAGCAATAACCGCAAAAAGTTCTGTCATTTTTAATATACCTTTTTTAGAGGGTATAATTATATCAATTTAAAAATTTCTAGTCAACTCAAAACCGGTTGGATTTTTTAATCCTAACATTTTTCTTAATTTTTCAATTGGAACTAAGTCATATTGAATGATTGTAAATTGTACATATGAAATTGCATGACTGACTTTCATATTAAACCATTCACCACGTAATCGTAAATGACGATTATCTCGATGAAGCAATTTTTCAAAAATCTTAACACGTTCCTCATCTACTGGTTCTTTATGAAAAACCTTTAAAATTTCAGAATGTCCTGTTTGAAGTTGACGCAATCGAGCATCTGGATCAAAACTAATTCCAAGTTTAACCGGACCTTCTAATCGAGAAGAAATAACATATATGAAACTCATTCATATATTTATTTCCGTTAATTTAGAGTTTGAATGTATTTTCCAATTTTTTTTGCTGTTTCATTAATAATTTTTATTTCTGAATCTGTTTCTTCTTTTCTTGGTTGTTCATCAGACCAATTAACAAATAATCCACCAAGTAATCTATGATTATCATCAAAAATAGGACACGCAATCATATAAGAAATTTTAAGTTCTTTCATTCTTGATTTTAAATTTTGTTCCGTTGCATCTTCTGTTTTAAGAGTAATGCATTTTCCTAATAATAAATCATTAAGAAAATCCTTCCATTCTGTCATAGGATGGTTATGTAAAATTTCTCCAATATTATATCCTTCATTTGCAACAGCGTTTATTACGTCATATTCCAAAATTCCAGTTGGAGGAATATGAATCATTGCAACACGAATTCGAACGGCATGTGGAAGTAATGACAATGTTTTTTTAATTTCAGAATCAATAAAAGAATTTTGAGCTTGTGTGTTATCAAGCATTTTTTGAATAAGATTTTGATTATCCGACCTTATAGTTTGAGCTTTATAATTTTCGATATAAGGCTGTAATCGAGCGAAACCAATTAAGAAAAAAATAAAAACAATTCCTAAAATAATTGTCCATTTTGTTTTATTGGTTTCTTTCATTTTTGTCATTATAATATAAATCCAGAAAACTTTATTTATCTATTCATTTATCCAAAAAAGTTTAAACATTGCCGCATCTTTTTGTGAATAAAAATTCACTTGTAATCCATGAATTCCAAAATAGATAATATTGTTTATTTTCAAACGATGTTCATGTGCAATATCTCTAATTTTATTGTAAACACTAATATAGTCTATAAATTCATATCCGGTATCAACCAAAATGCTTTTTTCATTTGGTTTTGGTTTTGGAAAATCATCTTGAACAGAATACATTGTCATAAAGTTATATTTATGAAATTTTTCATTAATAAAAGGTTGTTTTCCACCTCCTCTTTTTTCCCAAAATTTTTGTCTATTTGATACAAACATATAAAAATACTATCATTTAATAAAATTTCGTCAAGAAAATTTTGATATTTTCTATAAATACAAGAAACCAGAGTAAAAGGAATTTCAAAATGTCATTTTGGTCAAAAATTTTGGATTATCTTTCATTAACCAATACGGATAATGAAATGTCAACAGAGGCTATTGTGCCATTTGTTAAACCAGTCAAAAAACCAGTTATTGATAACGTTGGTGCCGGTCATCCTGTTATTATTTCCACAAATGCTCCGGTTGAAACGTCTCCGGTATCCAATACGGTGATTTCTAATATTTCTGATGTTTCTAATGTTTCTAATACTATAAGTGTTCCAACACGAGTTATGACTTCTGGACCGACAATTGCTATTATAAATTTAAGTACAACTTTAACTGATGAACAAGTTCAAAGTGGTATTTCGGCAGCACAAATTCAAATTGACCGTGATTTTTCTCCTATTTGGGGATTGCCTGCAAATCTAATTTTTGTATCAAAAAATGATTTTATTCCGCCAACTGCATGGGTTTTACAAGTGTTGGATACGTCTGATCAATCAGGGGCTCTAGGGTATCACACTTTGACTAATACAGAGATGCCCATGGGCAAGATTTTTGCCGCTGATGATGCCAAATATGGGCTCTCATGGACAGTCACATTAACCCATGAATTGCTGGAAATGCTCGGTGACCCTTATATTGATGTTTGTGTATTCAATCAGAATTCAAACACAACTGGAAATTTGGTGGCAATGGAGAATTGTGATCCGGTAGAAGATGACTCCATGGGATATTTGATTAATGGAATTTTAGTTACCGATTTCGTTTTGCCCGCTTTTTTTGAAAACAATCGCGCTCCAGGTAGCACAAAATTTGATTTTTGTGGACATCTTACGGCACCATTCTCGATTGGAAAGGGCGGCTATATGAGCGTTTTTCCGGTTAATCCAGCTACTAAAGGGTGGAATCAGATTACTGGTGCGGAAGGCATCGGAACCCGCCTAGCCGCAAAAATTAAACGCGAAGATTCTCGCACTTTAAAACGCGCTAAAAAATTCAAAGAATAAAAAATGGGGCTCTTGTTAAAAGAGCCCCATTTTTTATATGGCATATCAATATTTTTAAGAAACAAGAATATTTTTATATGTTTTAACAAATTTATGACGCGCCGAAATCCACATCGCTGTCAGCCACATTACCATCCTCTAGCACAATATGGAGACTGCCCCACACCGGGTTGCGCTCCTTGTAAGCAGCAAAACGGTCCACGACTTCTGGTATTGTGAACATTATTTCACCTTACGCGACACGACGGGCGATGATGCGGTTCGCAGCATCCTCGGCGGGGATGTGATCGCGCCACGCTTCCACCGTCTCTGCATCGTCACTGTAAGACATGTCCTGCCCGGTCAGAGCATAGATACGCTCATCCACCCGCGTGAGATAAGATGCGAGAGAGTCGGGCGCAAAACGCCTAATCATGCTCTCGTTCTGCCGGAATTGTTTCATTTTAACTCTCCGATTTCAAAGGCGTTTCTGATATCCAGAGAATATCACAGAAAACAGTTCTGTCAATAAAAAATTATTGTGTGTAACCCGCCGAGAGGGATTCGAACCCCCTTTCTGAGTTGGTCACCCAGTATCCTACCTAGCTATTAGATGACCGGCGCACAACATTCACTTCTTTCTATCAATTATACGACGAACATAAATGCCTTCATCGGTCAAACGCCAGCACATGTTTCCATAGGCGCTACTTTTTTCAACAAGCCCAATATCCACCGCCTTTTGAAGATCTCTATAAAGGAGATTACTTGGCCACCCATTGCTTTTCTCGGAATCCCATCCACCATCTGGATCTAGTTCCAAAATAGCCAATTTAATAGTTAAAGGAATTTCCTTATCAATAAAGACGGAAATTTCACAATGTTCATCATGCGACACAACCCATGCCGCATGACCGCGGATTTGCAAATCCTTCAAGGCACGAACAGCTTCCGAAAAAGTATCAACCGTTTCAACACACTGTCCGCCGCCATCCCATTCCGAAGGGACATCACAACGAGCTTGCCAAATATCGTACATATTACGCTCCCACCGTCAAATAATAACCCTTGGATTCCACCAGGAAATATCCCGGCTTCGTCGGATGAATAGAAACATTGCACGAAGCTGCCGTGAAAAATTCAATGGCAGCAACAGTCACAGCAAGATCCTTAAAAGACACATCTGCCTTAATAGGATTCTTCCAATTATCCTTGTTTTCAACTTGCTTAAAAGCATCTGCAAGCTGATCTCGCGAATACTGCCCATTATATAGCATATAAGTCATTTTCGTATTTCCTTTCTAAAAGTGTTTCTGATATAAATACCGTATCACAGAACTTATTTTAGTCAAGCAGATTTTGAAGCTATAGAGTGATATTTGGGAATTATTGTTTTTTAATTAAAATATCAATTTGCTCAGGCTTCAAACCACACGTCAATGCCAATCGACGCTTGGTTTCCTCAATCGTCAAAGGCGTTTCTGGTATACCTAAAATCTTTGGCGGATTCGTCTTCTTATCCTTCAAGCCGCAATATTCCGGAAATGTTCGATAATCATTATTGCGATCAGCTTCAGTAATATGTCGATAAGGATTTGCCTCATCAACTCCATATATAGCAAATGAATTCGAGCCACTATGTGGCGACAACTTCTTACTCATATTGAAATCTCCTTTATTATGTAAAAAATTTATCACAGAAAATATTTTAGTCAAGATAAATAATTTGATGCGTATTCATGAAATTCTCCAACTCAACGAACTTGTCGGTGTCAATAGAAAAACACGACTTGATACTATTAGTCGCAAATCAGATGCGCGAAGAGAATTGCAGGCTCATGGATTTAAAAAAATTGGAAATGAATCTTCATATGGTTATGTCTTCGCTCATCCCGGTTTAAATTACGTATTAAAAGTTTTTGAAAAAGATAAAGGATACGAAGCATTTTATAAATGCGTATCGCAACATCAAGATAATCCACACTTTCCAAAATTTCGCGGGAAAATGATGCAAGTCGTACCAAATATATACGCTATTCGTATGGAAAAACTTAAAGAAATTCCAGGAAATTATGATTTTCCATTATATGCTTTTTGTAAATTCGCAAGATATTATCTTAGAGACGAATACAATCGAGATAGTTACGATCTAATGCAACCATATTTGAAAGAAAATTATCCTTTATTATTCGATGCATTGACTATTTTAAAAAATGCTCATCTTGAAAATATCAATGATATTATGATTGATATGCATGATCAAAATATTATGCTGCGCGGAAACACACTTGTTATTATTGATCCTTTTGCAAACTGGAATTAAAACGTAATGAGAATTTTTGAAATCCTTAATGAAACTAAATTGCAATTTAGCAAAGCTGCTTTTGAAAAAGCAGCAAAAGATTCTGAATTTGGTGTTGTTTATCTTACAATGACCGGTGATGGTTCTTTGTATATTGGAGATGGAAATGATATTCTGGATTCTCTTTATCCAGATGCGTCTTGGCGTAGATCAATTAAATTAACAGTTGTTCCAGCCGAAAAAGAAATATCCATTCGTCAAAGTTCTTTTGGAAACACATTACTTCCAAAAGTTCAACAAGCATTGCGTTCATTACGTGATGCAAAAATTATTGATAATACATGGAAAATAAGAACAACAAGAGAAGCCAGTTATTATGATGAATTTGGTAAATTTTCTATAAAACCAAATCCTATTGATACACAAGGTTTAGACGCACTGGTAGATAAAGCCATTCGGCTTTCACCCATCACAAAAAATATGGTTCTCTATCATGGTACAAGCAGTCTGGATTGGGTTACAATTCAAAAAGTAGGCTTACACCCTCTTGGATATGGTACAAATATTCAACCTGGGTCAGAAAGTCGCGCTAAACACAAAGGAAATTACAAAGTGCTATATCTTGCTGGTTCCATTGAAAAAGCAATGCAATATGCCAAAACCAGAGTTGATGATCAAAAAAGAAAAAATAAAATTTATGATATCGAACCCGTTGTTTTGGAAATTCAGGTTCCAGATCCGGCGCGTCTTGTGGCAGATGATGATGTTGTGAATAATATTGCGAGCAATATTGCGAATAAATTATGGAAATCAAAATCAACACAAGAACAAAAAGATATCATGAATAATTTATCTCAAATAAAAGGTTTTGAAGTAAAAGATCCAACAATTGGTATGATGCTTTGGCGAGAAACCGATGAAGGCTTCAATGAAGTTATGTCAAAAATTCCAAATTCTGTTTTCAAAACATGGAAAGCAAGTCTAATAAGAGAAAACCAAGTTGGATATAAAGGTATAATTCCGCCCAAATTTATTAAACGAGTTTTGTAAATTTAATAAAAGAACTGCAATTTAAATAACATTTTATGCTGTTCATTCCATTCCAGAAAATTATCTGGAATATTATATTGCTCTTGCCATTCAATCATATTTACATCGGGTATTTTATTACCATTTATCCAATATTCTTGATCGCCATTTGCGAAAATAATTGCTGGTCCATCTTTCCTTTGTCTTTCTCCATCTAACCACCATTCTTCGGTTCCATTTGACCAAATAATTGCTGGTCCATCTTTACGATGATATTTTCCATTTATAAACCACGCTTGAGTGCCATCTATAAAAATAATTGCAGGTCCATCCTCGCGATGTCTTTTACCATTTTGCCACCAATGCTGAGATCCATCTGGATGTGTGATTAATTCGTTTCTCATTTTTTTATTTTAAGAGAACCGCAACTTAAATAACATTTTATGCTCTTGATTCCAATTTTCACAATTAATCGGAATATTATATTGTTTTTGCCATTTTTTTATTTCTGCATCGGATATTTTATTGCCATTTATCCACCATTCTTGATTGCCATTATATTCGATAATTGCTGGTCCATCTGCACGATGCAATTCATCATTTTGCCACCACTCTTGATGTCCATTTGACCAAATAACAGCAGGTCCGTCTTCACAATGTCGTTTGTTATCTATAAACCATTGTTGAGTACACCAACCTATTTTCACATCGATAATTGCTGGTCCATTTTCACGATGTAATTTTCCATGCAAATACCAACAATGACTTCCATTTGCGTAAATAATCGCAGGTCCATTTTCGCGATGTAATTTCCCATTTAAATACCATTCTTGTTTGTTATCAGTATTGATAACTAATCCATTTTTCATTTTATTAAGAGAACTGCAATTTAAAGAGCATTTTATGCGTTTGATTCCAATTTTCATAATTAATTGGAATATTATATTGTTCTTGCCATTCGGTTATATCTTCATCAGATATTTTTTTACCATTTATCCACCATTGTTGTGTTCCATCCGAACGAATAACGGCTGGTCCATTTTCTCGATGTAATTTTCCATTTATACACCAATTTTGATCTCCATTTGCATAAATAACAGCAGGTCCATCAAGGCGATGCCTTTTACCATTCAAATACCATGCTTGATATCCATCTGAATGAATAACTGCTGGTCCAT
>Ga0116231_10005360_pt1 | contig 25310 bp, 29 predicted proteins | sample S1TSphgellanicum_2_FD_89695 | JGI IMG/M metagenome (GOLD analysis project Ga0116231, IMG submission 89695) | Host-associated microbial communities from peat moss isolated from Minnesota, USA - S1T2_Fd - Sphagnum magellanicum MG | ecosystem: Host-associated > Plants > Peat moss > Unclassified... | reverse complement strand
TTATTTTTTTTTTTTTTTTTTTTTTTTTTTTTTTTTTTTTTTTTTTTTTTTTTTTGCTCTAATTATTTTTATTTTTATTTTGGGTCTGAATTTTTCTGAATTTTTTTTCTAGATGAAATTATTTTTTTAAAAAAAAAATCTTGTTAAAAGGATCTTTTAAGTGCTACCCATCAATCATCTCTGATCTAGCAAATTATGTGTCTTTTTTTTGTTTTTTTTGGTTTTTGTTGCGTTTTCATGTCCTCTGTTTTGTCTGCCCCAAATTTTTTATTTAAAAATAAATAAATTATGCTATTTTTCAAATTTTGAGACTTTTCAAATTCTTTTCGACAAAATCAATCCTTTTTTTGCAGCTGGAAAATTTGAGGATGATGAAGGAGATGGAACCGACGGTGAGCTCTCAAGTAAAAGAGGACATGCACTCGGTTATAGTCGAGGGTTTCCAGCTTCTCAGCGAATGGACAGGGCGGGTTTGGGAACAATCAGCTTGGAAGTTCTCAAGACCCACGACAGAGTTATCCCCTTTTGACACCGATCGCTCAAAAGATGTCAGCGATTATGAAAAGGTTAAAAAACTAAACAAATAAATAACTAAATAAATCATCCAGCAGCTCTTTTCTCTGAAGAAGAGTGTGCATAAATTGCAACTTTGAAGAAAACTATGTATTATGTTTTGTATGGGCTTGTATGCGTATGTGTATGTGTATGTGTATGTTGGGGGAAACTCATTAGGGTTCAACAAAGTGCAAGAGAAAGAATCTGAGTTTGTGTGCATATTATTATGTTCCAAACTTATTATTTGGTTGGGTTGTTGTTGTTGTTGTTGTTGTTGTTTGTGTTGCTTCATGGTGTGATGTGGTGTGGTGTGGTTGTTGTAGGTTGTGCGGTGCAATTACACAGCGGTGGAGAGGAAGGCGATGGTGGAGTTAATAAGTTACATTAAGGGGGTGGGTAACATGATGGAGCGCGTTGATACTCGGGTTGCAGATGCGATATGGGAATCGTTGCATGCCCAAGTTCAAGACTTTGTCCAAAACAAGATCACGCTCATGCTCCGAACCACCTTCAAAAAGAAGAAGGAGCTTGCATGGTAAGCAAAAAAAAATCACAATTTTTTGTTGTTTTTCCCCTGTTTTATGACTTGTACTTTGGGTGTTGGTTGTTTTATATAGCTCAATGTGTTATTAGCAAAATGCCATGATCATCAACCCCTAGAGACCATGGACATATAATTGACCCTCTTAAACCCTAAACCCTTGATCTGAATAAAGAATTTTCTCAGGCACAGGGAAATATGAGGTACCTTTGTGTTTTTGGTCAAAGTTTTTCATTGCCATACGGTCTACTACAAAATTGCATATTCTCAAAGATTTAGGATTCAGGGTTTTCTGAACCAGCAGTATTGAAATTATGTGCAGGATTTTGACAGAAATGAGAACTGTAGCAGCAGACTGGATGGGAAATCCAAGCTACGCTGAATCTAATCACGCCTCCTCCAAGTCCTCCAAAGAAGAGAATGGAAAACCTTCAATTTCATTCTGCTCTCGTGCAGCAGCTCCTACAGCTGCTCAGGTACAAATACATATATGTATATATACAGTACCACACTGTCATCTTTTTTCTAGTATTAGTATAATTGTTTTTCTCTGTGGACCCATGGAAAGTGATCTTTATGATCTTATAAACCTAACTTCTAAACCCGAAACCCTTAAACCCATGATTTTGCATGCTGATGAAGCATGGGGGATTTTCTTTTTGATGGGTTGTGAGGGGTGGTGGTGGTGGGTTGTTGTTTCTTTGCAGTTGCATTGTTTGCAGTATTTGATTCATGAGCTGGTCTCAGGAGGTGCACCCAAGAAAGTGGGTGGGTTTTTCAGTGCGGTGGATTCCGAGATTCCATCAGGAAATCTGAGACAGTTTGAGAATTTTTTCAATCGGCTGGCTTTCTTCCCACACATCCTTGACTACCGAGGTAAATACTTGAAGCCATTACATTTTTCAAAACTGCATTTGGGAGGTCCCTCTGAAAACAGTTGCCTAATAACTGTAAATCACCATCAGAGAAGAATCTCCACTGGGATTATTAGAGAGCTGTTTTAATCATAGAGAACCCATATAACGACAGATTATAATCACAACTAGTTTTGAAACTCCAAGCGTAAACACTAAACCCTAATTATTACAACGGGTCACAGAACATGTTAGAAGTGTATATCATGTCACTCTGTAAATTACAAAATGAATGCCATTTTAGAGCTTCCAACTGGTTTATCATCAGCACAACCCATGTACTCCACATTGTTGCATTTTGTCTAATTTCATTTCTGACTGAAAAACTGCAGCAACACTGGCGCATTTAACAGATGTGGGCTTTCTTTGGTTCCGAGAATTCTATCTTGAAACATCCCGTGTAATTCAGGTCAGTAGTACTATCATCGCTCTTCTTTCTGAGATTAATTACATCTTATTAGGTACTTCTCTAAACCCTAAATCCTAAATCCCAAAACATGAAATGTCTGTTGTCTTTTGTTTTGTTTACTTGAGGATGGGAAACCAGTATTTTTTTTTTTTCAAAAAATTATGCAACCACCAATCCCAACAATAAATGTATTTTGTATGTCCTACATCACATTGGTCTAACGCTTTCTATTTGTTTACATTTTTGGGGCATTTTGGCAGTTTCCAATTGAGTGTTCACTGCCTTGGATGCTAGTGGAGCATGTGCTACGGTCACAGGATGTGGGATTGTTGGAGAGTATTCTCATGCCATTTGATATTTACAACGATTCTGCTGACTACGCACTGCGCGTCCTAAAACAACGCTTTCTCTATGATGAGATTGAAGCTGAGGTGATTCGCCACCTCCAAAAACAAGTTCAGAACAAGTGTGCTTACCATCCTCATGATCAGAGTTCACTGTTGCCTTCATTATGGGTTGCAATGACTACTTCATCAGAAACCCAACAATGGGTGGTACATAAGTGTACAATAATGTTGCTCACAGTTTGGCCCAGACAAAATTATTACACCAAAGCTTAACCTGGTCCCCATGGATGAAGAATTTGTTTGTGATTGTTTTTTTTTCCCCTTCCAATTTTCTGAGTTGAATTTGGGGGTTGATGTCAGGTGGATTTGTGCTTTGATCAGCTGGTGTTCAAATTGAGTGAACAAATGTTTTCTCATTACAAGAGTTTGGCAGCCAGGTACAAATAAAATCGATCTTCTTCTTCTTCTTCTTCTTCTTCGTGATATTGGTTTTTAATGTTCTATAAATTTCTAGGGTTATGCAAAACCATTGAATCCAGGCAGTGTCTAAATGCAGTCAGTTCCCATTGTGTTTGAATTTTTTTCTAACAGTAAAATGCTGGATATTGGGTTCCTTACAACTGTCGAAAATCGGGAGAAATATGCGGTATTCCCAAAGCGATATGACCACCTTTTCCGTGTCCGTCGTGTTAAGGTATATGATCATCATAACTCCAAAAAAAAGAAACATTTTCATTTGTTGCAGGCATTATTTCATAGTTCATAGCTTAAAAGGACTGACATTGGTTCTTCAAAAAAGTTATGCTCAAAATTTCTGAAGATGATCCTGGCTCTCTCTTTTCTTCTCTTAATTTGTGTGGATTGCAGCTTTTGGGACGTAGTATCAACCTTGCAGGATTGATTCGGCAACGCATGAACAAAATGTTCCGAGAAAATCTGGATTTCTTGCTTGAGCGTTTTGAGTCTCAGGACCTTTGTGCCATTGTGGTTGGTGCCCACTTTTCTCTTGTGTTTCAACTGTATATATGTTCTAGAAGCTATAGGTTTCTATTTGGGTTGCTGCCAAGAAAGGTATTTCATATACTAAATCCAATTGCATTCCTTGCAAAAGCAGTTGGTTGTATACTGTAGACTTTTTATCATGTCATAGGATTTCTGTTGGTGTGAACAGGTGCTCATACATGTGCATAGGTGCTCATGTGTGTTGCTGCTGCTATGGTTTAATGTTTTGTCCACAGGAGTTGCAGCGACTGGTGGAGATTTTAGAGTTGACTCACGAACTACTGTCAGAGCATGTAAAGATGGATCCATTCAATCTCATGATGAGTGAAATGACAGAAACCATCTCACTTGTTTCCTTCTCAGGTCGTGTTGCAACACAGGTGCGTATGCAGAAAAAAAGACAAATGTTTCAGCAACAAAAAATTTGGCAAACCACCCAATCACTAGAACTTGATCCGAAAACCCTAAACCCTAATAATCAACCACAATAGTAATCTGCCAGAATTTTCTTCTCACCTGTTTGTATATTGGAACAATAGCAGCAGAATAATATTCCAAACTAAAAGTAGTGACAAAAAAATTAACACAAATCTAAACCCTAAACCCTACAACCCTTTGTTGCTTGGCGGTTTGTGGGTTCTTTCTCCAACAGGTGTTTGTAGAGCTGGAAAATGATTTCTTCCCAAATTTCATACTTTGCACGACTACACAGCGTTTTGTGCGGTCTTCAAAGCCTTTTCAGCGCCCTATTCGGAGACCATCTGTTCCTTACTGTGATCCCAGCTTTCTTTGTGGCAATAATGTATGTATTCTTCCCTCATGTTTTTCTTAAGACTACTGGCTTATGTTTTCTGGAACCAAATTGTTTTTCCTTGTCAAGACTATCATGATGACCAATGGGTTTTAGATTTTGCTGCACTTGTGCATTCCTCTGACTGATTCAACTCTCCCATCATCATCATCATCTCTTCTGTTCTGTGCAGGACTTGAATGAGGCTCATGGAACCTATACTGAGCTGCATAGCAAGTTTTTCGGGCTACCACACATGTTTGCAGTGTTGAAATTGGTTGGATCCCGGTCGCTTCCATGGCTTGTCCACGCCCTCCTTGACTACCTCTCACAAAAGGTTTTAACCTGGAAGAACATATAGACCTTTTACTGCATCGGTTTGGGGTTTAGAATTTTCATATCTTTCACCAAAATGTTGCAATTCAGTTGCCATCCACATATGTGAACCATCACACGTGGGTCTTGAATTAAAATAGGTTTCCAGTTTGGAGATGGGGGTTGAGGAGTTGCGTGGGTTAATGCCTAAAGCCATCACAATCCCCCCACATGATGAAGGTGTTGAAGGTGCTTAAAACTCTCTCTCTCTCTCTCTCTCTCTCTATATATATATATATATATAACACACGCATCAACTGTGTTTTGTTGTGATGATGCTCTTGTTGCATATTCAGTTTTGTGGGGGAGTGTGGTGGACATTTTATCTTTCTTTTAGGGTTTAGGGATTATGGTCAGGGGTTTCTTTTGGGGGTCAATATGTGATTTTTCTCAAAAATGGAAAATTTGGGTGGTGTTTGTTTTATAGGGAACTTGAAGCATTTTGTGGAGCAGTTGCAGTGGGCGACAAATTTTGACATTAGGAAACAAATGCTTCAAGGGCTCAAGGAGATTGGCAGCATAATTTTCTGGATGAGTCTTTTAGACACGGCTATGGTAAATGTCCTGTGTAAAATGTCACTAATAGCATCTGCTTATTGGAATCTGATTTATAATAAGCAATTTTACTACTCTCATTGGGTAACCCTAACTCCTTGCAAAAGGGCAAAAGAGATGTGCATCAAAACACTAATTCCTTTCCAAAAGGAGAAGAGAGCTGCATCAGTAGAAAAGATGGGATTCTCCAAACTGAATTTTTTTCTTGAGATGCAGTGCTGCTCATGAATAGAAGAACTAAAGAAATTAGATTGAATAGGCTGCATATGAATAATGGGTCTGGTGGCACAGTGGACTTGAAATGGTGTTTTATGGGATGATGGGGTGCAGAGGGAGACAGAAACTGTGCGTTTCATGCAAGTGGTTCCATGGTTGGGTGTTGTTCCAAACAAGGCAGGTCAATTGCAGCAGCTTCTTTGTGATGACAATTTCAGCCCCCTGGTGAGCCTGTTCAAGAACGCAACAAATGAGATTCTGAAAAACCCTGACTGTCTCAATAGCAAGGCCTTCGTCTCCATGTCCAAACAGGCCGAAGTTGCAGGTCACCATTGTTGGACCCAATTGTCTGATTTCACTTTCTCATGTTTTTATTTGACTTACATTTCAAAGTTCCCATTATCCTTAAATTTTTCTTGTTTGTACTTGACACTGAAAATCCAGGGTTGTGTCGGGTGTGTGTGTGTGTGTGTGTGTGTGTAGATATCCTGTACATGAATAATCTTCAGACAGGAAGTGTATTGGACTATACACTCAAATTTCTGGTTGCAGTATTGGTGCGTTCAAGAGAGAGATGGGACTTCCCATCAAAATCGGGTTTGATTGAAATCACAGTCTCCAAGGAATATCATCGAATTTATAGTGCGATTCAATTCGTAAGCAATCTTGTGTTGAAGATTACACAGTAACATGTGACATTTATTTTTTCCACCAAACCACATCCCAGCGTTGGTCTTCTCAACAGGAAAAAGAGATACTGCCTGTTTTTCAATGGTAGTTCAATTCAATGATACTCTGTCTGTTTTACAAACAAATGAGGTGAAAGAATAAAAGTGCAAGGGGTGGGGTGGAAAATGGTTTTGGTGCAGATGAACATGCAAGGAATTCCACCCAGTCTTCAATCACTGTTGTTTGTAAGTCTTCTTCCCCTTTCTATTCCCCCCCTCCAAATATCTGTTCTAGAATATTGTTGGTTAGAATGATTCAGAAATTGACCAAAAGTTGATAAATTTTATGGAAGAAGCAACATCTGTTTTGGTTACTTTTTTCACATTTTCTTTTGTAGAGTTTCTCTCTGCCAATCACAGTGATGATTTAGTCTCTGGGTTTTTGTCTGAATCAACAGGTGCACAGCACAAATTCAGTAGAAACAGACTCTTTTCTGGAGCAGTACGGTGATGCAGTGGCATGGGGTGGGTGCACAATTCTTTACTTATTGGGCCAACAGCTACGGTTTGAGCTTCTTGATTTCACCTATCATGTTTTAGCTGTGGCAGAAGCAGAAGCTTTACTGTCATCAACACAAGCATCACTTGCAGAAAAATCCAAATCTGGCCACCACACTTTGGTAATTCAAAAACTCCATTTTCAAAGATCAGTAGAGAATGGTGTGTATGTTGGGCAATATTTCCTTCAGATGATCTATTGAATTATGCGCCAGCTTTCAATTGTTTATTCTGAACCGACAAAACTGGGTGAGTCTCTGGAAGTAGTCTCTGCAAAGAAAATACAAGAAATGATGGATTGATTGATTGTGTGAGGTGGTGCAGGAGGTGGCAGCATTCTTGGAAAATGGCAAGAAAGCACGGCGGTTGAATAGCCATGTGTTTTCCCTCTTACGTGCTCAATCGCCACATATGGATAAGCTGGCATCCATGATCAAACAAAATGGCACAGTTTTACAGCACTTCAAACTTCCAGTCACTCCTTCCCTCCTCTCCCGTCTTGCCTTGAGAGGTAAAAAGCCATAACCAAAAGACATAGCCATACTTTTCTTGTGCTTCTTTCACCAAAACCACCCATGTACCTAAAATCCTTACACTTTCTTCTTTCAATTCATTCTGTATTTGGGTAAACTCAATGGTGTAGTTTCTTTTCATGTCAATTGTTTTTTTGGTGTAATGGGTAGTAGCTTTGTCTAGTTGGGTTCCACTGTGTAAACAAAACAAGTTGTATTAAATATCATTGCTTTGTCAAACCCTAAACCCTAAACCTGGACCAATGTCTCGTTCTAAGAGTGTGGGTGCCTAATGTCAACTGATGAAGAAACGTGGTTTTACAGACTCTGGAGATGACACAACCACTGATGGTGCATCAGGAACTTCAGACACCCAAGCACTTGCTATGCCAGCAAAATTGCCATGATGGATTTTTGGTGTTGAGTCACATTGGGTTCTTTGGGAGTGCATATTGTGAGTGATAAAAATTTTATTTGATACTCGGTGTTAGCAAAAGGCAGCACTCTCTACAATTTTGAGATTGTACATAGATGAGAGACTCTACAGATTCAAACAAGTAATAGATGAGAGTATGTATAAGACCTATTATTGATTCGGTAGTGATGAGACTAGATTGCAAAGGCGATTCATACATTTTTGGACACATTTTTGCACGGTTAGAATTTCGTGTCATTTCTTGCCAGATCTGTTTGTTTGGAGATGCTATACGACAGCTTCATTCAATCACCTATTTTATCAAATGTACTCTGAGTGTTATGTCATTATGGTTAGGTTGTGAAGATGATGTATTGATGTGGTGCAATGCGGGTTCCATGCACATGAACATTCTAGGATAGAATAGTCTGACTATGGTGTGCTGATTTGGAGAATACATGAGAGCATTGTCATGAATAACTTGAGTAGAAATTACAATATAATATCAACACATTTGGGAACACAAGAAAAGGCCACCCAGTTACAATCCATTCATCGCCTTTGATCTAGAAGTAATTTTACAAGAAACACACATTTAATGGGAGATAAAAATAGTTTAGATAATATCAAAAAGCATTCACAATTTTTGAAAATCAAACTATGTATTAGAATATCAAAAAAAATTCATCTGCTTTCACTATTAAACTAGGTTCGATATCCCTTAACATATCATACCATGTACTGTTAGTATTCAATAATATTAGGTCAAACTAGACATGCTTAAACATTCCATGTAATAAGAAGGGTTCATTTCTCTAATGTAGGAAATGCTATCATCATAACAAATCTAAACAGACAAGCAGGTGTGATACCGGTGTGTAGTTTCAAAATGTAGCATTGAACCTGGTGCATAAGGTACATGCTCTGCTGTAGAGATACAGCATCCTCATTGGTTGAAAGACAATGATTATGTACAGGTGTTCGTAGCTGCACTTTGAAAGATAAGGGGCTGATTTGACACAAATACAATATCTAATTAACCTCAAACTAATCAGATACTAGAACACCAATTACATTATAATCTTCGGGGAAAGCAGGAAAGGGAATGCTCAATACCCTTCAAAATGTTTGAAGTCAGTAATTTGAGCGATCTGTTAAGGCAGCTCGAGGAACTTTGGCTTGAATTGAAACTTTTGATTTGTTTCCTGCAATGTGGGCCTGAAAGGGTGTTCTCAATTGAGAGGGTGCCACAAGCAATTGTGATGGAGCTCCAATCATACTGCTCCTCCTGTCCTTTTGTGTGAAATTGGGTTTATCAGCACCATAAACTGCAGGCACTCCTAGAGCAAAATGTTGCAGTGTTGATATTATGTTGAAGTGATGAGATCCAATTTCCTTCAGCTTACGCTCTGCAGCTTTCCTAAGAATGGGTTGTGATTGTGGTATTTTGTCCAAATTTCTGCAGTCAACATCGACGTAGCTTTAGATCCCCACCTACCAAAATTTAACAGTGCAGACCTTTCTTTCATCCCAACTGTAATCACATTCTTTGATTATGGAAACTAAGGATGAGTACTTTCCATACTACAAGTGCTTGTGCAGAAGCCTCAGACACAATAATCTGTGATCCAGCAGTAGATGCTTTTGGAGAGAGTGGCAGGTCAGGATCACCAAACCAAAGAAAAAAACACAAAAAAAAAGGAAAGAAGACTCGAAACTAACATCAACATGCCTGTCTTGACCATAATTATGAGAAATATGCTGAAGTTGACCTTTTCAAATTGTGAGATTACCATGAAGTCATTAACACAAAAGTACTTGTAGATATGTTGGGCCTCTACCTTTTCTCCACGTCATGCTTCCGCTCCAACATCTGAGCTACATTTTGCAACCTTCGTATAACAAGAGATGTCGTTTTTATTATCTCTGCACACCCTGGGGTAGAGCAAACATTTTGTACAACTTCCATAGCCTTTGAAAACACCTCCTCCTTATTTCTGCAATTTGAAAGCATATGTACCCAAACAGCTTCAGTATCCCACTAAATAAAGCTCTCAATTATGTTTTTCTGATGTACTCATGGGTTCAGAGGAAGAATGAAGGACAGCATAGCTGAGGACAATTACCTGAACACAAGCAGTTGTTCAGCAATGATCATGATGGAGTCTGATGTATTTACAATGCGTAAAGCCAGGTCAGGAAACCTTGCAAGATTAGCAAGGATGGAAAGTGCATGCTTCAGCACTTGCTCATGTGGCGGGCTGCGATTGGTGGTCTGGATTAGCTGTAGCAGCTTCAGGATGGCACCTCCTTCTGCTAATCGCTCACAACATTGCTTTGAATGCTCAGTTGCCATATCTGCATCACAAAGGTGCCCACCACCACACACCTGGCATTAGACTGAAAAACCCAAGTAAAACCATTCGAAGATTTTTGGTGCAGTATGATGCATGATGTTCATATCTCAAAAGAAAAAAGGGATGTACCAATTGTAGCACAGGTATGAAGGATGCCGCTGACAGTCTTTTGACTCAAGAGTTGTGCTAGAGCATTGGTTAGGCGGTGGCCCAAGCGCTGGCTGTTATCTACTTTTGATGCAGTAATTTGCATGCGGAACCGCAATTGCTGCATTTGCTTCATGACATGGCCCTGCCTTTTCCTCCATTCATGGCCTTTCCAATGTGCCTGCACATTCAATCATACAGCACTTCAGGAAAATTGGCAGGCTGGAGACCTCAAATTAGGACACCTCTGGAGAGTTCAGCTGATTTGCATGACTTTCTTTCAGATGGGCATCCAGACAATACCTGAATAAGACAGGCAGACTTTTTGACATGTGCAAAATATTTGCGTGCTTGAAAGCCATGGAAATGGCTCTGAATTACTATGGCCAACTTCCGTAATCTCAAAAAGCTTAGTCTGTCATGTTGGGTTTTGGCCAAAATGGTGAGCACTCTGCCAGCATCTAACTCCACCGTGCTGTATCTGCATTCTGGAGGATTGAGAACTGGCCCAACAATTTCCTTCTCACATAGCTCTGCAGACACTTTTTCTTTCATGAGATGAACCCGCCAGTATTGTTGAATAGTGGAAGCAGCAAAGACTTCTGAAGAGTATGAAGGTTGGTGAATGAGTAATGCTTGTTCTTGGCCATTCAATGCATACGAGTCCTGCTCCATCCCACATGCAACTGGCATCACATCAGTTCATGGACACAAACAGAAAAGGTATTCATAATTCCTTTGAACTTGAAGAGTTCTACCTGTCCTGTATTAAAAACCCAGTTACCTTCTGCATCTGAATGCTATGTTTCTTCCTTTGTTGTAGACATCGGAATGCAACTTGAATTTTGGTGACAGCCTCAATGGTGCGCCTGTACATTCTTCTCTGTACGTGACCTCTATGACAACTCTGGATAGAAGTGGCAGCCACTGTCCATTTGAGAAAAGTCTGTCTTCTGCAATACCCCCGCCAAGTACTCTGGATTTTGCTCACAGCCTCTTTGAAAAGTTTCATTCTCCTGCGCACTAGTACACCTCTCACAATGGCCTGTAGCTGCACAATTGCTTTCTTAGACTTACAGTAGACCATTCTCTGAACATGAGCATGATACCCTGCTTGGATTCGCATAGCTGCGTGCATCTGCTTGAGAGTCTTCAGTTTCAAACAATGTGCCCACCAAGCAGCTTCAATTCTTATCACAGCTTGTCTTAGGATTTGAAGCCTTTTCCGCACCTGATTGCCTCTCACACATGCCTGAACCATCACAACTTTATCTCTCTGCATATGAAATCCTTTCCTCTGGCCACACCCACGCCACCAACTCTGAATTTGAGTGGCTGCATCTTTCCACTCTAGAACACTACATCTTAAGCAATAACCTTGCCAACAAGCTTGGATTGTATTCACAGATTTCATAAGAACTTTTAACTGTTGGCGTACAAGTTTGCCTCTCACAACTGCTTGAAGCCTTATAATTCCAGTCCTGCGTGCACAGTACAATTTCCTCTGAGCATAACAGCGGTACCAACACTGGATTCGAGTAGCTACAACTTCTGGATCACAATCCTGCCATGCAGTTTGCAATCTTCCCACTGCCAAATTGTGAAGTAATTTCCTTTTGCGCACCAGTATTCCCCTCAAGACTGCTTGGAATCTCACGACTGCCCTTCTGTCCAGTAGAAACCTTCTTCTCTGAACATATGCCCGATAACAGCATTGGATTTTGGTGGCTGCAAGTCTTTTCCGAAGAAACATCTGTCTTGCTGATTGCCCCCACCAATAACCTTGGATTCTGAGCACTACACCTCTCACAAGGATAAATTTCCACCTCACCAGTTTACCCCTTATAAGTGCTTGGAGCCTCACAACTCTCATCTTTAATAAATGATATTTCCTTCTCTGAACATAACCCCGATAACAAGTCTGGATTTGGGTAGCTGCAAGTTCCCATTTTACAGAAGCAGCTTGACTTGTTGTGAGAGCTTCTGTTGTAAGAAATTCCCCTCTCTCCTGCAGCTCATGAGCCACTACTGATCCAAGTCCACCAGCATTAGTACTGTACAAATGCTCTACTTCCTGCTCACCACAACTACAATGGCAACTTCTGCTATCAGTAGATGCCAATTTCCTCTGTAAAATGCTGTGCTGTAAACAATACCCATGATCAGATACTTGAATGGATGCTACTCCATTCTCCTCTCGCTGAGACTTGCGCAAGGTTAACCTTGCCAGCCACCCCCTCAAAAATCTTTGAAGAGTAGTGACTGCCAATTTGTCCATTTTGAATGCTTGCTGCTGCAGATATCCCTTATACCAGGCCTGGATTCGAATTGCAGCCTCATCTGCTTCAAACAGCAGCCCAAACACATCAAAAGTTTAAGACAAAGCTATCTATGCTGGAGAGTCTGCTTGTACATGAACATAAGTATCCTGGTGTGAAGTTAAAAGAAAATACTAAATGAATTTTTAAAAAAGAACTCACATTGGATGGTGTGATATTCAGTTGGAGAAGGATTTTCAGAAAGTCTTTGACAGAGCCCAACTTCCAGGTTCTGCTTATCAGTGGAAGTGTCTTCAAGATTGGAGGGATCCATGCCAACAACATCATCCCCATCAACATCCTGCACCAAATCACATTGTGTGAGAGAAGGGACTTCCATGGTTGCTTTGACTTCAATATTCAAGTCTGGTTCAAATTGCCCAGACAGTCAAAGTCCACACTTGCACACCTGAACTACCCAATATTCCAGTTTCAGCAATTGTTTCACAGGGTTTAGGGCTTAGGGCTTAGGGAAGAAAGGTCAGGAATATTTTACTTGCAAGTTCATATTCACTAGCCAGCAGCAAAGGTAAGCAACAAAGATGATGATGTTCCGCTCACTGGTGCAGGGATCCCCTTCAACTAAGTCTGTCAGCTCAAGCACCTGCCACATCCATTTTTCCTTCAGATATGACTTTGAACTGTAGTCAGAGAATTTTTTTTTTAACGTGGTCAATAGAAACTACAGAATCTTGCAATATTATGAATCTGATAGTGAACCAGTTTAAGATTTACCTGTGGAAGGTTTCCATGTTTCTTCACAATGTGTTCCAGCAATTGAAAGTTGTGGGCAGTTGTTTCTCTCGCTTGCAGTGTCATGCCCTCCCTTGTTGGAAGACCCTGGCATTCATACTGTCCATGCTGCCCAGTAATTTCCGAATTCTGCTCAGACTGCAATGACCATTTATCAACAGATACAACTTTCATGTCCACCTCTTTCACATCTTGTGTATTTGCACATATGATTAATATTTTCAGAAAACATATTTTCAAAATTAATTTGGTATTGTCTACATCATGTGTTGGGTGAACAATGTCAAGTAGTATTACAGCAGAGGTCCATAGCATTGTGGGTCAGGGAAGCTACCACAATGTGCAAAGTTTGGTTGACAGTTGGAAGTATTGCTTGGTGGGGTAGATGTGAAGGCAGGTAATAACTGACAAGGTAGCAAAGGACTTGGCCGTCTAAAAAGCAGGTGTTGAAGTTGTTCACCTTCACAGCACCTAATGTTGAGCATACTGCCTGCAGTCCAAATGTATGATCATTTCATACCACAGTCATATTCTGGAGTAACCCATTCAGTGCAACCAATCTGAATTTGAAATGGAGGCTAGATTTCAGAAAGGAGCCAGAGCATGCCTGAGTCCAAGCGAGCAGAACATCTAATATGGCATATCCTCTTGTATCCAGCCCTGGATCCTGCAAGGACAGTCATAATTCCTGAAAACCACAAACATATAATCTGTGTACCACAAACATTTAATGGTACTAAAGAGTTGCCAGATGCCCACAATCACAGCTTAAATGGGTCCACCAATGTAATCCAGTAGACCCTGAACAATACAGTTATTCACACAAATCAAAGAGAACACATCTCTGGTAATGCTTCAACACTTACCATAGAAAAACTGCCTTGTGGCCCTTCTGCTTCAAATATCTGCTTCCACAGCTTCGGATGGCTAACTAACTTAGGTATCTGCTTCCATGCAACCCAGTGCCAGCAAACTGTATCCCTGTAAGTATCTAGTAGCAGTATTATTTTCTTGTATTCAGTTGCCTGCATGTAGACAGCAGCCACATACCTGCAAATAGAGGATGACGTTCCACAGCAGAGACAATATCTTGTCACGTTGGCCATCCACAATGTGATCTGCTGTGATGCAAGCTCCAAGCTCATCCTGCAAAGGTACCCCGGCACATGCTAGGCTCTCCAGTGCCACTTTGCAATTATGCAAACGCTTCTTTCTCAAATCACAGGGACACCTCAACTCCTACATGCGAAAATGCACAATCTCAGCAACCACAAACAAAGATCATAGATGTGGTTTTGAAAAGAAAATGGAGCTCCCTTGTTTGTGGGCCCTGTGGCAGGCTAAAAGCTCTTTGTGGAGTCCTTATATCTGCCATTCATTGATCTTTGACAGAGTTTGGAAGGAATATAGAAGGACAAATACTACAGGACAAAGAAGCCATCTATCATGCTTGTCTTCATCCCTGACTTTAACCCAACTGCTCTTCCTCTCCTACTGTCACTCCCATTTTTTTACCACATGGCCTCACAGCTTGGCCAGCAACATTGTTCTATCGGTTTCACATTAGTCATGGATGATGAGATTTCACAAAGGATAGCCCTATTCCAGATTTCATATGGCAAGTTATTCATATTCCAGGGACAGGATTGGACAAGGGAGGCACCACAAGGACTGATAAATCATGAGACATGAGCTGTGCAAGACGACAGAGATGAATCCCATCCTGAAGATCTGCAACCACGTTCTGCACCTCAAAGTTGTATTCACAAAGGGGAGCCTGATCCATCCATACATACAGTTAGAATACACTTGATTCTACCAACCTACTGAAGTAATGTTTGCTGAGAGCTCTCTGCACACATAGACATCAAATTTCAACTTCATTGACAGTCAAGTAGGGAAATACATGATTTGACCTGAATATGAGAGACATAGTATCCAGATTTCCCAAGATGACTGATCAGATCCCCTTCTCCTTGCATGCTGTCCAAAAGGAAGACTATCATGGAAGAAAACTGGGAGTCAGTAATTTCTTAAAGTGCACATTCTCAAGGCAATTTCACACACAAATCCACTACCACCACATACCCTCAATTCTTGGAGTCAAGCACACTAGTTTAGATAACCCTCCTCCAAAATCATTGCATTCAAGGAAGTGAATGACCTATGAGCAAATCAAGACTACAGGGTTTCTAGGAATGCCTGTAGCACAGGTAGTCCAAAAAGCCAAACTTGACGAAAAATATTTTGAAATAGTGAATGTCACCAAGCTCAAACTCTGCACATGGGCTGAAACTTAGAAATCATTGAACTAAGAAAATGAGTGCTCCAACCTAGGTTGAGACAAACCTTCCAGGGCTTGACGACTTGACTTCACCAATGTATTCACCCGAAACAGCAATGGGGAGCCCCCATCCAAGCCATCAATGCCATGACCACTGTTGAGAGCTGTCTCACACTTTATCTTGTCCAAAACAAGTACAAGGAGGAGAATCCTCTTAAGTATGAGTTTCCCCAATGCCTCTTTGTATCCATCACGATACAATCCTTCAATGGATCTACAGAACAAACCCACCTCATGTGAGAAGATAGTGAGCTCCACTATGGGCACTTACAGGAAGCTACAAAACTACAAACAGTAAATTTTTCATTGAGCTTCTGAAAAATGTGTGTGCACCTATTTCTGGCATGTTGCTTGGCAAGGACAGCATCTGCCAAAAACTGTTGTTCAAGAAGGACCTCCAATAGTGCATTCTCAGAGATGACTTCTTCTGCACCTTTAGAGCAAATTTTAGGCATTTCAATGTCACCAAGCAGTGCAAGAGGACCAAGAACCACAACCAAGCCCAAACGCAACCATGTAGGGTTGTAGCTCAGGAGCACTTCCAAGGCTTTCTGGCGCAGTGCAACATCTGTGAGGATGGGGCAATCTGTCTTCATCTTCAATCTACCCTCATCTATGTGCTGCACATCCATTACACCCAAACAGAGATCTGTCATTTGAGGCATATCACCATCAAGATTGCACACATGCAGCAGCCATGAAGATTCAGTACCTTGGCCACTTGTGTCATGATTGACACAATTCTGTTGCAATGTGGTCCTATCAAGTATGGGTGTAGTCGACTCCGCAACTCAGCTCCGCTACATATCTGCTGGAGATGGGCATCTGCTGGAGTGTGTAGGTTGGCAACATGGTTCTCATTTACTCCACTACTGGCACGTGCACTTCCCAACCGGGGTTTGCCCAATATCCTCCGAGGCTGTTTCTCATGTACCCGAGCTGTTACCTCATCTGCTCCCGTTCATCCCCACACCCTTCTTGTCATGAAAACATGACAATGTCCAGCCCTCTCTATCCCTGTTTCTTCACCTAGGAATACAAACACCCACCCCTTACCCTTCTCTAGCCCTAGGGTCGGCACCAGACACTATCTCAAATCTGGCAAGAATTGGTGGAAATAGTACCTGAGCGTAGTTGGGAAGAACAGTAGCTCCTGGCTGAGTTAACCCCGAATTCCACACCGGCGCAGGATTGGCGCGGCGGCGAAACCCTAGAGCTGATAGGCTGCTGCACATCTTGCATGGGTTGCCGCAGTAAGTGGTTCAACCACGCACAATAAGCCCTCTCCTGCCGCTCCATCCAAAGCTCCGTTCTAGACCGGGCCGCCCGCGACGCTTGAAGCTCCTGACACTCCATCATGCGCAATTGCAGTGACGCTCGCATCTTCATCTTCCGTCCCGACATAGGCGGCCCAATCCTCCGCGACGACGCCTTCGTCCCCTCCCCGACGCCGCCGCTCATTCTCACTCCCGACGCCGCTGCACCTCTCTCGGAGCTTCGAGGCGTCGAAAAACTGCTCGTCATGGTTTGCTGCGCATTCCTTCGCGGTGTAAACAAGCCCTGCGCGGAAGAGGAAGAGGAAGAGGAAGAAGAAAACGTTTCCGCCACCTGCTGCTGATGCACATTCCGCTCACCCTTCCACGGCGTAACCGACAGCCCCTGCGTGGACACAACCAAGTCCGAGGAAGGCGCCTTGCTCTTGAGCAACGAATTCACCTGACTAATCCGCGCCAGAAACTGCTCCCGATCCTTTTCCTGCTGCTTATCGCTATTCTCTTGCACGCAGTAAGACGGTTGTAAATCCAGCCGAGAATGCGTCTTGGTAGAGATTATCCCGCTCAAAGAGGTAAGCACAAGAGGGCTTTTGAATTTCTTAATCGGTTTTGATCCAAGAACAATCAAACTTTTTCGCTTCTCCCCACATTTAGGCATCTCTCCTTCCATCATATCTCTACCCAATCAAAGAAACCGAGCCACTGAACTACTACAGAAACCTTTACCAAGGCAGCTGACCGTATAATACCGTTACATACAATTTTCCCTGCTGTTACCACCATCGCCACCACATTCTAAGCAGGAAAGACGACTTCTTCGCCACGCCAAGCACCCAAATTTCCTGTCTCCAATCGGTCGCATCATTTGAGTTGTTTTTCCTCTCGCTTGACTCTCGCTCATCACTTGAAGTTGTGTAGAAGGAAAGACTATATAAGCAGTCGCGTAGAAATCGGAAGATCTTCGATGCAAGAAGCACGAAACCGAACGCACTTCCAGAAAGACGACGCACACGCGAGAGTTGCAAGCAGACAGAAGAAGAAGACGAAGAAGAAGAAGAGAGCTCCTCGTCCTCCTCGTCGCGGCTATGGCGGAATGGAGCCGTTCTTTGCATTTCGAATTCGAATCAAGGCGCCAAAAAGAATACTGCTAAAAGTAACTTATTTAGCCAGCCTTTTTTTAGCTGGCGAAATGTCGCCGAAAAAAAACACACACACACTCTCTCTCTCTCTCTCTCTCTCTCTCTCTCTCTCTCTCTCTCAAATAAAGGGGTTTTTTGGGGATTCAATCGCCAGAAATAAACGGGAATTTAGTCAAATTCGCCATATTCCTAGTGAAAATTTCTTTAGTAATCATTTGTTTTGATGAAATAATTCTTCTTGTATCATGTTAGCTTAGGTTACACAAATCGAAGCAAATCCAAAAATGGAAGAACTTCAAGGTTGAGGAGGAGAGTTCAACTTTGTTGAAGCTTTCTTCACACAAATCAAGATTTGATTGTTGGCAACAAACATCACTCCGACACATTTTGGGGAGCAAATGGCTTTGCACCACAATCAATTGACGCCAAATGGACATGTTGAAGGATCAACACAAAGCTTGGAAATGAAATGAAACCTAATTAAACATGATATTTCCAAGTTTGTTGGTGTGTATGGCAACATTGCATCCTTGAATGAATGAAGGAGCTCCACAAAATATATTCTTCACCATGCCTTTCAACTTTATAAACTTAAGCACCTACAAGGTTTAGGATTTTGTTTTCTACATTGTTGGTTTTTGTCAAAAGGATGTGTTCAAGTGAAGGGATTTGTGTGAAAATTTGCAAAAAGCAACATGCATGACCTAACCACCAATCCAATAAACACAACATAAGCAATTTGAAGGCCATCCTGAACATGGCAATAGCTCCTAGACCACAATCCCCATCCCATTCCTCTTTTAAAAAATAATAGCAACATCAATCTAACATAGCCAAGAGGGATTATCCAATTGATGTTTTTGAACACAAGATCAAACTATAAAAATGCCAACAAACAACTATTTCATGCAATTCTTGACATGGTTTCAAGTGTTGGGTTCAAACAAAACTCCAATATTTAGTTTCAAGCAAAGTTGGGCCTTTTCATAACCCATAGTTGCTTAATCAAATCACCTCACAAGTTGTAGTATGTTCCTATAGTCCCAACCTCCATTGTGCCTTGTGTCAAGTCTTCAAATGATAACCTTCTTTCTCGCAAGGGGGCATTGCCATGTCAAATCAAATTCTACAAGCATGTTTCATTCTCATTTTCAATAATTATGTTGTGAAGAATCACACACATTATCATGATAGATCATCAATAGTGGCTATGTCCCACTACTTACAAGGTTTTTGTATAATGGCAAATCTTATTTGCAAGCTAACACTACAAACTCTCTCTACCTCATTGCAAAGTGAAACCTTTTTTCATCTTGAGTCTCATGAATTGTTTGTAGAAAACATGACCACCTAAGGTAGTTCCATTTGCAAGGAGGCAATATATAGGGTACAAAGAACCATTCACAATGAAAGTCATGTTTATAGATTCACCTTTCAATAGGTTTGCAATTAATGGAGACCTATCCAATACATTGATGTCATTGTTAGCTTTAGGTAAACCAAATAATGCATCCTGTATCCACAAGGATTGATTGGTTACAATTTCAAAGACAATGTTATGTGTCCATCCTTATCATGAAATTAACCTTGTTTTGCCACGAGGCAAGTTTTCCATTGATTATGCATGCAATCAATACTTGCAAACATATAAGGCCATTGATTGCTAGATATTTCATGATGTTAACTCATATTGGCTATTTCAACAAGGTAGATTCAAAGCAAGCTTGGATTTCTATAACAAATTGCTTCATAGTTTTCATGGTTGTGTTTTAACTCAACTTACAATATTCATCAATTTCATCTACATCCACTCCATAGGCAAACATTTTTAATGTTACAATACACTTTTGAATTTTGGACAAACCCTACAACCTTAAAACATTTCATCAACAAAAAAATATAAATCATGGGCAAAAATGTGTCCATAATTTTAAAATTAGAACTCATCTTGTATCACCTTTTAAAAATTCATTTATTAAGTATGGGGTTAGCATTAAAATAATTTGCATAAATCATATCATGCCCAAGTAGCTAACCTCTAGTTGCAAATTAAGAATTTTTTGGGGTTTGGAATCACAATGGATGATTCAATATTGTTCATTTCCTATTATTGTAAAGCTGACATTTTCATGAACCATTCCTTGTCTTCATCATCATACATTTGTTTTGTTATTTGAGTTGTTAAAACATTTATCCATTGTTGAACCATGGGTTTGTCAATTATCAAAGTTCATCTTTAATTATTGAACTCCCTCTTTAAGGACCTACAACAATATAGACTTGAGAGTTGTTTGTAAACTAACTTTCTAAAAAAATCGATCGACCAAACCACACACATTCATAACAACAAATATGTAATGTATAAGAAAAATAATTGTTTGCAAGTTTGGTTCTTTAGATTACTGGATCAAGCAACAACACACATTTACAATACAAGCAAGTTTAGTTTCTTAGATATTTGGATCAAACAACATCCATTCATAACAACAAAAAGTAAAAAGGAATTTTTTGTTTGCAATCAAAAGGCTTGCTTGCAAAAAACTTGTTTTTTCTTATATTCATGGATCAACCTAATAATATCATAACAAATATGCAACTTACATAAGGATTCAAATTGTTTACAAATTTGTTTTTCTAGGATGTATAGAGCTTACAAATTAAACATGTTATAAGAAAAAATTATACAATACCAACATGGTAATTGTGTTATAATGGCACCTACACAAGTGCCCAATGCCAAATGTTATAGGGTCTTGAAAAACAAAATCATGTTAAAGGTTTTGTCTTCACTGACATAATACAATTTTGAATTCCTTGATTTGAAAAAAAAATTCCCCACAATTTATTTCAGTCATCCAAAGGGAACCTAGGCATTACCTTCATTTTTAATAATATCTTGTAATGTATGTAATCAACTCATACACATAAACATTCATAAGAGTCTAATCCACAAAGGTCTAAACCAATTGAAGACAAAATGAAGATGTAAGAAACATACATGTCTAATGGCATTGCCTACACCACACCTTTCAACTTCTCATACACACCAAACTGCAAAGCATTATCCAAAACCTTTCCACCTTTGTCAATTGCATATAAAAACCTATTTTGACCATAAAACCTAATAGATGTAAAATTTAAAAGATAAGTCAAAAACATAGTTCAACCCAAAGCTTTGAGATAAATCCAATTGTCCTTCCAAACTTCTCATTCAACCATGTCATGAAACAAATCAAAACCAATCATCCACACAAGCATAAGGAAGTCATTTCTTATGTTGATATCAAATTGGTATGAACAGATGTCATGCACAACATAAAGGTCCATCACAAATTTAGCATGTGGCAAATTATTAAAGCATGTGAAGTTTGTTCATTCATAGGTTCATACATTTTTACACATGAATATCATGCATTGAGAACACATTTAACACACGAATAAATTGTTGATGAATGAAGTACGAACCTATGAATGAATGAAATGTCACATGATTTTCGTATTTTCTTAAAAAGTTGAGTGTCAAATGTTTTTCAATGCATGATATCAATGCATAAAACATACGAAATATGAGTGACCAAATTTTACACAATTTCCATCACTAAGTCATGAAATATTAAGTTTGTGATGTATGACTATTTCAATAACATTTCGGAAAAGAGTTAACCAAAACCTTTTGTGTAGCCCACCAATACCCTTAGCTGTCAACATTGATTAAAAAGTTTCAAACATTGTAAATTAACACATCCACAATTAAACATTTGAGTTTCCTAAATGTGGGACAACTTGTCTCATTGATTACGTCAATCATTTAGAAAAAGGCACCATTAGTGCATGAAAAATGTGTTAAATATATTTGCGGGGTGTAAGGAGTTATTATGATGTGGTGCAATTATGTAACAACATTTACGAACCATAAACCTACAAACTCCCCAACAATAATGTTTTTACATGGGAAGTTTACAAATGCACATTGAAGCTTTTAGTGTGTTTCTTAAATTCAAATGGTTGTCCATGTGGCAACCCAAACAACTTAATCACATGGCATCATAAATATTATGCCAAAATGTGGCATCCATGAGTTGTACATTTTTAGATTATGACTAAATTTTTGTTGTGTAGTTGCATCTTTAAACATGTAACAAAACTTAGTTATGTTTATGGCTACTTGATTAAGTCATGTCACAAGGCTTACAACTATACAATTAAAGCACGAGGTTTGATTCCAAAGCCATGTTTGACCAAATAATATAATGCAATAAACATATGAAAATTTTATATGAAAAGAACTTATTGATTAGTGCATGTAATTATAAATAATATGGGGTACATTCACAAAATAAAGAACCAAGGGTGCATCCTTAACAAGGATTTTGGTGATTGCTTATTTTGAAAGATTTTGGGTATATACTATGAATATTCCATTTGTAAGTTGCAAAAGTCATAAGAAAGTCCTTTTGACTCAAAAATATGTTACATTATACTCTTATGGGAATATGTGTTTTAAGAATTTCTCCAAAATTATGTCATTTATGAGTTTTTTCAAGCAATAAAAACATTGTAAAACATTGGTTATAATGATTAATTAATGTTTTTGAAAGTTCACATTTCATGAGATTCATTTCAAATTATTGCACATGTTTCCACAATATATTAAAAACATTATCATCAAAACATATTAAAAAAAAGTGCAATATTAATATAATTTTTCACAAAAAAATGAAAAAAAAACATTATTTACAGTTCAAATGGTTCCTATTTTTGTGAATGTACCTTATGTTTGTAATTATCATTAGGACAAAAATAATTCATATATGATTTAAATATTTTTAAGGTATAAAAAAAGGTATCTAATTATTCCAAATAATTTATGATCATCAACTAATTGTGAATGATTTTAAATATTATGAATACGCATGAACCACAAAAATAAATTTAGTCCAACATTATGTTATTAAGTTTTTTTCTTTTCAAATTTGATATTAAAATACATTCACATTAAGTTTTGCCTTGGTCAACCTACATTTAGCCTAGGTTTAATTCATGTTTACCATTTAAATTTAATTTAGTTTGAATTTAAATGTAGCTTAAATTTAACCTTTAAGTTTAGCTTCTATGTTCAACTTATAAGTTTTAATTTAGGCTTATTTTAAGGTTAATTTTTTTAATTAACTTAAATTTAACCTAGGTGTAGTTTCTAAATTTAACCTTTAAATTTAATTTATGCTAAATAAGTTTAGCCTAAATTTAACCTCTAAGGTTACTTAAAGTTTAGTTTAGGTTTAACTTTTAGGTTTAACCTTTAGATTTAACATAAGTGACGCGCTCCCAAGTCCCTAGTTAGCCCCAAGTTGGGCCTAAGTCACTCAAGTTATGGAAGTATGGGGGACTCGGGGCACACTTCTAGCTTCTAGCACTAAAGGGGGTGAGAGGGGCGTGTTGAAAGCTCCGGGATTAGACTAGGAAAAGGGACAAGCTTACTTAGTTATTGGTCCTGCATCCAAATCCAACTAATAAGTTTGTTAGAATTCATTCTGCACACTTTCAGTGTCGAGACAAGCCACAGGTGACCTTGGACTCATTTGACTCACCACGGCCTGGATTAGAGGGAAGCCACCACCTTCCCCCATATAATATTCTTTATAGCTTTCCGTTGCACTTGCATCCAAATGGTTCTTTTTCCCGTGACTCCCAAAGTGGAGTCTCGAAACTATTTCAATTTGGATTCCCAGGACTTTGGGCGTTCATAACTTCTCGCCCAAAACTCGGATCGGGATGAAGTTTGATCCAAAGTTGTAACTCTCCTCAAGAGCTTTTCAACGGTGTGTCGCACTTCACCTGCACGCACCGGAATCAGTTCGATTCCCAACTTTTAGTGGTCGGGAGTTAAACTGCCAATTTGACTCCCGACCTTTTTTTCGACCATAACTTGTGTTGTAGATGTCCAAATGGCTCATGTGAGGCCATTTTGGACATCTACAATTCAAGAACTTTCCAACGATATAAAGAACGCCTCAATGCGAGGTGTTTTGACCCTTACAATCGCACTCTAAATTTTTGGGGGTCCCAAAGGACTCTTAAGTCCCATTTTCGCGAGTGTGAGTGACGAACTCACACTTTCCTCAAAGTGGGGTTGCGACATAAATTTAGCTTGTACATTTTGCCTAATTTTAGGTTATAAATTTATCCTAAATTTAGTTTTTAGGTTTTGTCTAGGTTTAACCTTTAAATTTAGCTTAGGGGCTTATCTTTTAGATATAACATAAGTAAATAACTTGTAAGTTTCACCTAAGTTTAAGCTTTAAATTATGTTAAGTTTAATTTAATTTAACATAATTTTTGTTTATGTTTATTTTAAAAATTTAACCTATGTTTAACCTTTAAGTTTAACTTGGGTTTAATTATTACATTTAACCTTTAAATTTAATTTTTAGGTTTAACCTTTAAGTTTAGCCTATAAGTTTAGCCTAGGTTTAATTTTTTAATTTAACCTATATTTAGACTAGGTTTAACCTTTAAATTTAATTTAGTTTAAGTAGCCTCATGTTAATTTAGGGTTACTTACGTTAACCTAAGCTAAAATATTCAATGTTTATAACTTTGTGATGATTAATTATGTTCGAAATATAAACATTGTGCAATTTATATTTTAAAAATTAAATCTCAACTATTTGATGCATTTTTTCATAATAATTATTTGATTTAATATCACAAAATTTGACAATAATGATCGCATGATCTTTCAAAATCATAATCATCCATGGCATGGCATAAATGACAAATCTAAATCAATTACATAATCATGTAATCACTAAAACATATATGACTAAAGTTTACAATCATATATGGAATCATAAAAAAAATTTGTTGTGTCATGAAAATTGTCATATTATAGTAAGCTACCATGGCAAAATTCAACGTTTCAATGTCAAATGATTATTTTATTTTGAAGATTCCATTTTTTTAAAATTCACAAATTTTTTACTCTTTAAATTTTTGGGCCGGGGGGGGGGGGGGGGGGGGGTGGAAATTTTCTTTTCTTTAACAAACACAATGAGATATTTTACAACATTTTTTATTGTTTCTTTTTTTAAAAATGGGGAAAGATGATGTTCCACCAAAAT
>Ga0116231_10005359_pt1 | contig 25311 bp, 15 predicted proteins | sample S1TSphgellanicum_2_FD_89695 | JGI IMG/M metagenome (GOLD analysis project Ga0116231, IMG submission 89695) | Host-associated microbial communities from peat moss isolated from Minnesota, USA - S1T2_Fd - Sphagnum magellanicum MG | ecosystem: Host-associated > Plants > Peat moss > Unclassified... | reverse complement strand
TGATACCCTGTGATCCAAAAATATAAAATATAAAATAACCAACTCAGCTGGTTTTGAAAAAAAAGCAATAACCAGCTAACAACACTGGTCATTTTACTATGAGCTTCTTGTTTTTCTGTCTATTTAGACCTGTAAAGGGGCTCAACAACTACATATTGTGTGGCAATATTTAAGTGGTTGGAAGCATGGTTTTTTCTCTTTTTTTTTCAATTTTGTGAATTAAGTGGACTCCTGATCCACAAGAGGAATGAGATGAATGAGCCAGATTTGAGTAGCCAATATGGCAACTTCTGACCTCTTTTTCCCTCAAAATATGGCGACTTTGGCATATTTCTGCCCACAAAATCATTTGTATCCTTCTCACTGAAATTTGTTCTTGGATCATGGTAGTGAAAAATTTTGCACCAAAAAAAAGACTGGTTAGGAATCAACAAATCTCTAAAATATGTCACACTAGCCTACTTGTTGCAATTCTACAAAGGAGAAAGAAACCAGACAGTGGAGTAGGATAAGTGACCAGACTCAATTCCTTTTCACTATATATTTGCAATTAAACACAACTTTTTACATAAAACTAAAATATGGTCTAAAGTTTGAGATGATGCCATGTGCATTGCTTTAATATTTGGCTATTACATGATATATGACATCATCAAAATTATTTTTTCTAATCACAAACAAATTAAGTTATTTTACACCATCAAACTCTACATTTGTGGACATATATGTTATAGCATTGTTGATCTCAATATATAGTCTATTGGTTTGTTGGAAAGCAATATTTAATTTGCATTTTTTAATTTTTTTCTAAGTGTATTAGATTCAATATCAAATCATATTTGAATTCCTTACATGATGTTTGTGGGTTCACCTCTACCATGGTTAGTTCTTATTAATGTACAACACTTTGTTCATCTCATGAGGCAATGGGTTCATACAAAATATGACTAGGCTAATGGAGAAATTGCCACATCATATTTGTTGACATGGCAACAAGATTCATGTCACCAACTAATATTCATTCATGCATAGGTTATTATGCCCAATTATATATTCCATTTCCAAATATTAATATTCCCTGAAAAGATTCTATTTTTTCTTCACAAGAATTTGTTCTTTCAAAAAGATAATTTTGGAAAATTTCAGCATTTCTAGAAATGATATTATTTTGTTGAAGCCACCAAGGTACTCTGGTATTAGGTTTGAAAGACAAATTAATTTATGGTGTAATAAGTGGATTAACTCCTCTTTTGGAGTTGTGTACAACAATGGGTACTATTCATGTTAAGGGAAGATGGTATCAAGTTTATCACTTGTAGCTAACAACAAGCCTGTTAATTGATTAGCTGAAAAAAAGCCTAATTGTCCTTTCCAATAGCAACATAGAAGTTGGCCATAAAACCTATGGATCTGTCATACTTGATTCCCACCTTCGAAAAGAAAACTTATGCATTAGCTTAACAATAAGATGGAAAAGAAATTACCATGTCTTACCAATTCATTCTTTTAAATGCTCTAATTATAAAGAGCAACATTGCAATGACAAATCCTGAGCAAGAAGTTGCCTATGTAAATGTTTTTATTCTTATATTGTAATACAAAAGTATCTACCCCCACCCCTCAACATAATCAACAACTTTCCCAATTCCTCTTAAAGTTGGTTTAGAAATTTTTTAAACCTTTTACCAACTAAAAATGTCAGCACGTATCTTCAACCCATAATAGTATTACTTCATTTTTAAAATGTCTACTTCTTGAAAATTATCTTATTCAAATGAAGGTTTTATCCAAGAACTCTTGAAATTAACTTTCCCATGTTATGGCTCTTCAATTGAACATCATTAACTTTCTCATATCACATTCTACATAAGCAAAGGTTAAACTTTTCACTCTTATTGTTTTTCAAAGCTCATCTAAATTCTAACCATTAAGCACATTTTGGTTGTTATAATTCTCATTAAAACCTTTCCAAAAATATGCCATTCCATGATTTTTGTTTGCTTAATGTCATTATAAATATTGAAGACTCATTGGGAGCTTAAGTCCCAAAGATGGAAATCAACTTAAAAGGTTTGGGTTGTTTCCCTTCACATTTCTTCAGCTGTCAGTTCATTGAACTTCATTAATTTCACACAATGCTTTTGAATTCACATTCAAGCTATCTTGACACAAAGCTTCAAAGGTTTGCCTTCATCTTGAGAAAAACATTTCATTTTCAATCTCAAAAATTTAAGTCACATATTCAAATAAGGTTGCAACAACCAAATTCCCTTATGTTTTGACCCCCAATCAACCACAAGGTAACCCATACCATAGTTAGGTGGATCTTATGAAAATAACATTTATCATGACTTTTAACAATAGACTCAACTCATAACCATTTATATGCAAGGTGGTTATAAATCCCAACCAATTTTGTTATTAGTTTGATGTTTGAAGGTTCAAATATAACACAATTGTGTCATTTTATGATGTGTTTTCTAAATGATGTTTTCTCTTGTTCATTAATTGACGCACCCCCAAACTCCTTGGTATATTCAATTACAAATCTAAATGTGAAAATAGCAAAAGGATAGAATTGGGGTACGCTTCCTAACTGGTAGCACTTTGGGGGTAGAAGGGCGTGTTGAAGCTCTAAGATAGGGATTAGGAAGAGTGACAAACAAGTCAATTACTCACACAGACCTACACAAACAAAACGACAAGTTGGTAGTGCATAGTTGAAGCACTTTTGGTGCACAAACGAGCCATGGGTAAACACGGATTCATAAGATTCAACACGGCTTGGACTTGGGAAAAGCCACCACCTTCCCCTTTATAGTATTATTTATGTTTAGCTACAGAACCAGCACCCAAATGTTATTTTGTCCCAAGACTCTCAAGTTGGAATCCTGAAATTCTCAAAATTAGGACTCTCGCATTGTTGGTGTTGTTGTTGATCCATCACATTACTAATGCTACTTGTTATGCTCCCAAGTATTCACTTGAACCATTCCCCCCTTTATTGTTGTTATTATCATTTTGTGTTATTAGTCATTATTTCCCATTGCATATGTTTTGATGAAGTATTACCCTCATTACCATTGCCTTGTAAGTGGTGAGTTGGTGGTCCACCATGTTATTGTACATTTCCAACTATCAAATACCCACCATTGCCATTTATCAAGCCTCTATTGTTAGTGATGTTAACGTTCATCGCATTGTTGTTATTAGTTCGTTGTGTTGCATGTGCCATGGTGAAGTACTATCCCACCCATTGCCTTGTGCAAGTGGTGGAACTCCTTTGTGAATTAAAAAAAAAATGGAAAAAAAAATTGAGTCTATTCACTTGCTTTTCTTTAATTTAAAAAAAAAATCCCATTTTTTTCCTTTGTTTTTTTTCATTTTTTTAATTTATTTTTTTTGGTTTTTTTCAAAGACTATCTATTTTTGGGTTGTTTAATAACAACTTTGTTGTTTTTTTCAAGAACTTTCAAAAGATTCCAACATTAACAAAAATGTAATCATCTTTTATTTGTATATGCTTCTAAAAAATATTGAGGAAAAAATTATAAATATTTTTGTAAATGCTTGCATTTTAGGTTATAGGGCAGGTTTTGGAGTTTCAATTTATCATACATCTATTTGGTTTTTTCTCCATTTCAAAACTTTATTTTCTTATGGAAATTGAAAATGGTCCAATATTTTGAAAATGAAAGTATGATAAGTGAAAATGCATGTGAAGTTTTCAAGAATGATGTAATGGAGGAAAAATGTTTGCAAGAATTTGAAATAACTCTAGTCTTTAAACAGAAAAAAAATCAAAATCCAGAAAATGAAGACAATGAAAAAAAATAAGAGGATTACATGCTCAAAAAACAATTTGGAAGTCAAATGGTAAAAGACATTTATTTTCAACTTTTTTGTGTGTGAATAATAACAAACATGTAGATGTGAAATGTCTTGAAAGCTTAAACCATGAAATGTATTTTTTGTTATAGTAGCCCAGTTATGTTTTGTAATTGTAACACTCAAACAAGGTTTAATCTTACACAATACAACAAACATAATAACAACATTGAAAAAACATATGAACGCAAACCATTCTATTATTGCAAAAATGTTTGAGGAGGAAGTGAATGGGTCATTGAAAGGAGAAATGGAAAAACAACCTACCAAAAAAAGGTTAAATCCATATGGTAGTGCAATTGTTAATTTTTTTGTTGCCAGATATCCTTTCCAAAATCAAAAAAAGAAATTGAGTTCTTGCAACCAATCAATTTATGACTACTTGTGATTATTTGTTGTTTACAACAATCATTATTTATTTTTGCAACTACTTATTGCATTTTGTTGTGCTTATAACTACACCTACGACTAATTTGTGATTAATGTTTTCTTCATTGTTCCATTTGGAAAACTTTTAACATGGTTTTAATCCAAAAAAACCCATCTATATCCCATTTGTTTCAAATGTGTTCAAATGAGTTACAACCTTGTGTCTATCAAAGCCTATTTTGTGTATTCCATGGTGTATGGGTTTATAATGATGTATTAAATGTATTTTATTCATTAATATATGGTTGAATACCAAAACATACATCATGTGTATACAACAACTTATGTATAATGGTTATATTTTTTACACAAATTATCAGTTTTTGGTCACTTAAAACATTCTAATACAATATTTATTAAAATAAAATAATAATTGAAAAACTCACATTTAATTTTTTTCATAATTTTAATGAAATTAAGATAGTTAATTTCATTACAATAATTCTAGAATAACATTATTGTTAACTAAAATATCCATTTATATTTTAAATACTCACAATAATTTACTTGTAATTAGATTAATCAACATAATTACCATAATGATAGTAATTTTGAATTCAAACAAATACTCAATATGTTGATAATTTAAAATATATATAATAATGTAAATCATATATTCATTATAGTAACTAAAAAATAATTATATAATTAATAATTTTACTTGGTATTGATCATTTAAAATTTATAGCCTTTAATTGAAATTTTATTTCAAAACATAAGAATTTCAATATAATTAAATAAATTGAAGTAGTGATGGTCTATAAAATAATTTAAGTAAAAAATTATCATTCATGATTTCCTATTTACAATAATTAATTAATGTTACTAATCAGATTTTTATATAGGAATTAATAAGTTTACAACAAAAAAGTAAAATTTCTTAATTTATTTAAAATTATTTAAAATTAAATTTACTTATTTGTTTATACATTAAGTACAATAGTTTCATAGTCTATAATTGAATTTAATTATTCATGATTTTAAAATTTTAAATTTTAAAATTTTAATTATTTTTATATTTTTAACTTTATGAATGGAGTACAAAAATATTCTAATAATTGGTAAGGAAATTAATCAACCATCATATTTAAATGACAAATGAGTATTACTTATATATATATAGTTCAATATTTATAAAATTAGGTCAAAATAATTGGCATAAGGCTTTGAAAAGGCCTAATTGGCCCAATCATCACAAACTTACAAGCTTTATGGGTTTTATAAAACCACGGGATCCAAAAGCTTAATTATTATCAGGGAAAGAGCTTCCAAGTAAAAAATAATAATAACAAGGAAAATGGAAAGATATGAGAGTGAAACCTATCTTCTATCTACCTACCATCCTATAGTAAGTATTGTTGTGCATCAATTATTGTCATATAACAACTATCACTAGTAGGAAAATTGTCTTTCACAACTTGTTTTATGTAATTATACATGTCACATGTAATTAAAAATAGTTACATGTGACACTTTTAATTGCGTACAACATGTGTACTTGCATAATATAAATCACAAAAAACAACATTTTTTAATGTATCAGATTGTCTTGTACATACTATCATCTACAAACTTGAAACAAGATCCACAATTACTTGCATACCTTTTATAGTTTCTACCTACCATCTATAGAACTTACAAACCTTTTATAGTGTCGTTTACCATCTCCAACTTGTAAACCTTTTAGTTTTGTTATTTACCATCTATAACAACATTATTTTTCCCTACAAAATTCAAATACTAAATCTACTTCCTTGTTGTTACCTTCCAATGGTTGCTATTGTCTTATGGTAGAATGTATTTTTTATTTTAAATACTACCATAAATAGTAGATAATATTTTTATCTTATAGAAGAAATGCAAAACTAATATATGAGTGCAACAAAATTTTATATATAATCCTACTAGTATGAATTACTATCCTTATATTTTCGTCATTTTTTAGATAAAACAAGAAAATCAACAAAGAGCCATGAAAACACATTAACCATGTTCCATTGCAATGATAAGAGCACATTTTACTTGCATATTTTTCTCCTTTCACTCCAATGTCACATGTACACACTTCTTTCCCAAGATAATTCTTTTAGTCACATCCAATGTAGAATCATAATATTTCGAATACAAGGGAATGATCCACAATCCATTTTTATCGTCCTCATAATCCCCCCTTCTCCCATACCACACAAGGTTCATGTGCCTTTTATGAAATAGGCCCTCATTATCTTTATCCTTCCTAAAAATCCTCACATGATTAGTGGACTACCATCAACCATACATCTAGCCAATGCAATTTGTTTCATCCTTTAACAAAAGATGGTAAATTATTACCATTAATAACCTTTTAGTTATTAGGATGCCCATGGCACTATTTAATGTAAGAATTTTTACCGTTAACAAGTTCATTCCAAATCTATGTGAAATTTGTCATTTCATAGGTTTGTATTATTTAAACACTAATGCCATGCATTATTTAAACATGTGTTGTGTGCATGACTCCTATGTGTAAACAACATGAATAGACATACAACATCCATGTTTAATATGAATATGCGTATGACATTCGTGTTTAAACAATACGCACAACATTGATGTTCAAACAATATAAATAAATGAATGACATTTGTGTCTATTTCACACAAACCTATGAAAAACAAATTTTGCACAACTATTGTTGCCATATCGTGATCCATGGAGTTTATGATGTGAATTTAAATTTAATCTTTTGCAAATTTAATTATATTGATATGCACATCTATGGTTTTAGAGTTGATAAAAAAATTCAAGAATAAAAACAAAATTTACCTTTTTTTTTTGTTTTTTGGGCAAATTCAACTTCCATTTCTCCTCTTATAGCAATGAAATGTAGTAGGTCACCATCCACCCAATTTTTTCAAGTTTTTTTACTTTTTTCAATCTTTGTTTTTTAACACAACCACCTTCTTCCTTAGTGTTGTCTTCTTTGGAATGAAAACTTGTTTAAGAATTTATTATAAATTCAAATCCCTTTCCACTTGTGAAAATTGGTGCTTCAACCTTCCACTCTTTGCCCCACCTTCCAATTCACCTCCATTTCATGCACTTGAATAGGTTGAAAGTGCATTCCTTCTATGAACCACCTTGTGAGGATCCACTAAACTAACCATGTCAATTCTAGAATTGGTCAAAAATGGGGAAGCTTGTGTGCTCTTAACAATGTCCTCAATACATAGTATTTTTTCCATTTTCACAAAATTTGAGCAACAAAGATAAAAAAAAGCATTAAAAAAAAAGAAAAAAAGAAAAAAAGGAACCTTGGACCCTAGCTTGCACTTTGGTTCTCCAAACCATGACCTCTCCTTGAAGCTCTTTTTTTGATCTATTTCAATTAATTTTTCCTCCAAAATGATGCCATGTAAGCTAAATCACAATTTGATTTGTCTTGGTCTTGGATCCTTGTCTATAGGCTTTGAGACCAACTTAAGGCTCTTGACCAATAGAAATGTTCAATTTCATTGGACCTTGCTCCTTGAACCCTTGTCTAAAGTGCCCCTTAGATACCAATACATCAAACTCCAAGACCAAGAAAAATATTTATGTAAAAAAGATCTTGTTATGTCCACTTTTATAAGAAAAATCAAATATTATTCAAGGCTCATAAAATAGAAAAAATTAGTGTAGACTTAATTACATGAGGCAAGGCAGTAAGAAGAGAGAGAAGCGGTCTTAGGAGGGATTTTAGGGCTTTAGGGTTTAAGGGGCGCCATCAGAGAGCGAAGCACTCTAGGGCTTCCGGGTTTAAGGAGCGCCTTTACAGAGCGAAGCACTCCTTGCAGGGATTTCAGGACTTTAGGGTTTTGTTTCAGTGCATTTTTTTCTTACTGTGGTTGGCTGGATTGGGTCACCTAAAGCACTCGGAGACATTTCCTACAGTATTTGGAGTGACTTAGGGCGGCGTTCTACAGGGAATTGCATTTGGCACTATTTGGGATGCTTCTGGATTGTGAGGAGGGAGAGAGAGAGAGAGAGAGAGAGAAATATCCAAGGTTTTTGCGAAGCACCGATGTCTTATCATCAGTGCAGCAAGCACCATTGCCACATGCAAGATCTTTTCTGGACTACAAAGCAGCAGCAGCAGCAGCAGCTCCACCATCGCATGGAGAAAAGGGAGGTAAACCAGGAGGAGTTTGCTGCTACATGTTTCTGTGTGCACCCGCAATTCCAACTTTACCCATCAACGACGTTTGCAGTACGCCGCAGTTCCCAGAATACACCGGACAGATACAGCAGAGGTGGCACTCAGAGACCACGGCAATTGTGAGCATTCCTGTGTTGTTTATTCCTCTGTCTACTGCCATTTTCTCACAGTACGCGTGTTTTGCCTCCAGAAAAGTCTTGGATCCTTTGCAATGGTGGGATCACCGATCAGAGAAGGTAACTGAACATCAAACCTGTCAGAGTTCACATGTCAATGTAGCCACCCTGGCTGCACTTTTTGGTGTCAATCTTGTTGCTTTCTCTCTCTCTCTCTCTCTCTCTCTCTCTTGGTTGCTATCTATCCTGCCCTGGTCTAAACTTGGCAGAAATTCTTTTCAGGTCCTTTGCACTGGTGGGATTGTAGTAGTAGTAGGCTCGAGAAGGTAGGTAAACGCAGTATGCTGATGGAAAAGGTCAGTCCAGCTTTGTTTGTTCTTATGATACTTTTTATGCCTGGGATGCGGAGAATACATACATGGCTATTCAGCTTGATCGGTTGTAGTAGACAAATGAAAGATACCCAGATTTCAAACGTAAGAAGACAGGGGAATCACTCTGGCTTAAGCACTTGCAAAACCTGCCATGGGTAGCAGCAGAGATGGCTGCAAAGGCACCCAGGCACAGTGCAATTGAACATTTTTGGATGGAATCAAAAGCTTACAAACACATTAAGGATGGGTAACTTGAGAATGTGATGCAGCTTTTCCAACAAATGCAACAAGGATGAGTCCTGACAAGTGCACTATTGTTCAGGTGATTAACAGATGTGCTAATTAGGAACTATTGCAGATGACAGGCTTGTTCATGAACAGTTTGTTCAAAGTGGTTGAGAGTGTGAAGTCTTTGTGGAGAGTAGCTTGGTTGACGTGTATGCAAAATGTGGGAGCCTTGAGGATGCTTGGAAAGTGTTCAACAAGTTGCCATCTCAAAATGTGGTCACTTAGACTGTCATGATATTGGGACATATGAAATGAGGGCAAGAGCAGAAGGCAGTGGAACTACTTCGACAAAAGCTACAGGAAAGTGTGGGTGCCCAAATTCTGTTACTTTTGTAGGGGTGCTGAATGCATGTGCTAGCATAGTTGCCCTTGAAGAGGGCAGGTTTGCTGATGAGAAGCTCACTCAAAATGGTTGTGAGTTGGATGTCTTTGTGGGGAATATTTTGGTTGACATGTGTGCAACATGCAGGAGCATTGAGGATGCTTGGAAAGTGTTCCACAAGATGATATCTTGAGATATGGTCACTTGGAATGTCATACTTGGAGGATGTGCCATGCATGGGCATGGAAAGGAGGCTCTTCAACATTTTGAACAGGTGTGTGAAGGTGTACAGCCAAATGATATCACTTTTGTTTTGTTTTCTGTCAGCTTGTAGCCATGCAGGTTTAGTGGATGACAGCATGTTCTATTATGCTTGAATGATCACAGACTGATCGATTTCTGCAGAATTAGAATATTACACCTGCATGGTTGGCCTTCTCGGCCATGCTTGCCATCTATGGGAGGCAGCGGATATAGTCATGGCAATGTCCTGTAAACAAAATGTGACTGCATGGATGATTTTGCTTGACTCTTGCAGAATTCATGTTGAACTGGAGATGGCAGAGTGCATTGCCAAATGAATCCTTGAATTGCAGCCTGAAAATGCTGCTAGATTATTGAGGTACTCATACAGATTTCTTAAATAGTTTGAGATTTGCAAGCATATTAAAAGATACATATGACTATTTTTGAACATGTCAAAAATTAAATGCTCAAGAATTATTGGAGAAAATTCAGCAAAATCTCAAGCTATTTAATTTTTTACATGTTTAAAAATAGTCAATATATATATTCTTTAATATGCAAAATCAACAGGTGAAAAAATTCTGTATGACTGTCTGAACTTCATTGGGCACAATCAAATAGTATACCTATTAAAGCAAACTGTGCAATAAAACCACCTTGCTTTTTTTTATATGGTAGTTTTCCTCAATTAAAACTCAATTTTTAGAAATAACAAATGCATTGTTCAGTAAATTGGTTTCTAATATGTGAATTCATTGATGTGAATTGTTGTACAAGTTAGCATTGATTCAGTCTCATAAATATGTTGGTTGCAGTTTCCATAAACAAAACCTTAAAACACAAGACACCAAGAACTCATGATGTTATTTTTGATTAATTTGGAGCCTTCACAAAGATTTATGCAGTCTTTGCAAAAGCAATCGTAGATGTTCACTGAATGCTAAATTGTGAAACTTGGGTTTGTGAATTGAGTTCGTAACATCAATTATTGCAACAAATTTGTGAAGTTGATATCAAGATACAAAATACTGTAACTTCAATATTTTTTGTTAAAAATCACCTTTGAAGAAAAAATCTCAATAACTAGCAAATTTATGCTATTATCATCTTCTTTTCATAGACTTAAATCAGTTATGAACTTAAAGACATTATATCTTTTTTTTCTTTGAAAAATTGTGCAACATCTTAAAATTCAAGAAACTTTTAAATATGTGGTTGCATGTGCAATCGTACTTTACATGGTCAACTTGGAGCATCAATGTCATCAAATGACTAAGTTACTCTAGTTTTTATGATAGATGTTTTGTTTGTAGTTGTAGTTGTGGTGTGGGTACATACAAAACCATGGCAAATTGAAAGGTAAATGACAATGATAACAACTACAATGACAGCCAACACTATGAGCTTCACTTTGAAGTTTTGCAACCACATTTTGCGACGCAATGATCTTCCATGGCGTTGGAAATTGTCAGCCTGCAATGTCCAAAAAAATATTAACTATATGAAAAGAAATATGGATACAAGTATATCAAAAGTTATCAAAACCTAATTTACGTTTTAGTTGAATCTCAATGTGTATAATTATTTTAATTGAATTCATCCTCAAAATTCCTCCACCATAATAATCATCCAACATTTGTTATATTAAAAAACCAACGGTCCAAACCTGAAATCTTAGGTTTTCAGACTTGTCAACCAAGAGTTCAATTTTTTCTCCTCGATCAAGCACCTGAAAAACAAGAATATGAGTCTCAAGATTCAAAAGTATAAATAAAATTGCAACCATCCCAAAAAATTATGATTTGCAACTGAAATGAATTTGCCATGAAGGTATTGTTTAGTAGTTTACTATTCCTACAATAGCATTTTAAGGTTCAAGATGTATAAAATGTACCAAGTTGTATGCAAATTATTGAGAACTTCCAAAATATTCATCAAATAGGTGAAGTTTTTACAACTAGAATTTCACATTAATTAAATGATAATAATTGGTAACTATACTTGACCCAACTCAAAACACAACATTAACATATTCATACACCCACAAGAATGTTATTACAAACATTATCACATAATTGATGTTTACTATTCTTTCACTTCCCATAAAAAGTATGAAGTACCTTTTCAATGTTATCCATCATTATACCCTTCACTTCAGCAACTTGGGATTTTATTTTAGAGATTTTATTCATTTCTTCTGGATGTTCCACACAAAATTGCATGTGCTCTTTCAACTTGGGTCTACGCATGACATTATCATTGTGATTATGTGCACATAAAAATATATTTCAATAATTGAATTTGTTTTGGAATAAAATTACAAACTAGAAGTTGTTAAGTCTTTGGGTTGAAAATAGAACTTTGGTGGACATTGTGCATTGTGATTATTAAATATATATTCCATGTTTTGAGTAAACAATCCATTAAACAACTAATGGAAATAATTTAATTTTTTTGAAATTGGAGTAAATTGATAATGATTAAACTAAAATCATAGATAACACTTAGATCATGAATGAAAACAAATCATGAAACACAAAAGTCTTGAACAACTTTTGAGAACAATTTTGAAAACTTTAGATGATGAAGGCTATGTTTTTGTTATGTGGAAAGATGCATGCGGAAAGTTTCCGCATACCCGTATTCCATGTCAAGGTTGTAGGCAACATCAAATGGGTCTTCATACCCAAATTCTTTGTTGAGAGCATGAACTGTATCCAAATTTTCTGTTTTCCCTCCTTGATAGCGCCGTTTGAAGTCATCCTTGATGCGCTCCAAAAACGCAAATGGAATTTGTCTTCCAAATTCATCATCGGCAACAACTAGATATGCTACAAACCATCCAATGCTTAGGGTTATTGTTCAATTCAAGAACACAATGTAGGAACATTTTAAACAAGTTTTAAATTGTTTCATCTAGTGTTATGCAAATTGTGTGGCAATTTGGAATATGAAAAATTAGGTTATAAAATTTGTGCACAATAGATAATGGAATTCATTAATTAGGGGCAATCCTAGAACCCTTGGAATACATATTATAGAATTTGACATGTCATTGTTAGTCCCTTTAAGTAAATAAAATTTGGTGGAATATCATCAATCACTTGCAATGTTAAAAACTACAACTCGAAAAATACATGCAAGTTTTCTTTTGCTTATATGAGAAATGAAAGCTATTGCAAATGGTCAAATTTCTGGGTTTAATTGTTTACAAAAGTCTTCCAACGTGAGCACATTTTTTTTGGTTGCTCATCAAACACAAGCTATATGAAACACAAGTGATTATTTTTATGGATCTAGTTATTAGATCATATACATTAGGTTCCCAATGTTTTGAAACTAGAACCTTTGGTGTAAGATTACATTTTTCATATTCTTATTGTAATTGTTATTGACATAACATCACATCAATTTCTTGAGGGTAAAAGTGAAACATAACATTTTGCTAAGAAATCTGAAATGAATAATTAAAATAAACATTAAATTAAATTTAAAGAAACAAAATTGATGATAAGAATACATACTAATGCCATCTTCAACAAGGTAGTTAAATGTGTGGTGATCACATGAATATGTGAACTTGTTATTGTTGGTTGGTAATTTATGTAAGCATTGAATAGCAATTGTGCTAAAATTTCCAGAATATGTTGTGTATTCTGCTAAGACTATTGTCCCTTTGGCTACAAAGCTATAGATCAATGATGGCCCTCCCATCTTTTACACTTAAGTGTGTAAAAAAAGAAATCTCAAATCACAAGAGATGTTTTTTTTATTGGGCTATTGTTCAACCACCCATAATGCTACATATTATTTTTAGCTTCCCCAATCGATCCATCTTTGAATTGGAATGTGTTTGCACATTCAATTTTCACAAGTGAACAACAATCAAGATCATCCCATCAATCCTAAACTACATTCCTAGTTAGGGTTTTCTTTGGGCTCTCAAATATTCAAAAAATATAAAGGTATTCTTGGTGGATTTTATTTTTTGTTTGGTTTGATTCAAAGTTCTTTTTATCAATTTTCATAGGTAAATTATTTGATTTGGAAGGATGTGTCCCAAGAGATAAATGAGCATTTGAAATCAAAGCACAAATATTAAGGAGATATGTAGTGGTGAAAACAAAGATAAAAGGATTGACCAACATGCATCCCTTATTTTCCAATATAAAAGATTTGGTTGGTACACATCAAAGTTTTAATTAGCCAAGATCATCCCACATGGGTACATAGCGGTAACACATATATTACTTGTGAATCCTTATCAAGAGCCACCTTGATTGATGAGAGGCTCATGAAATTTTTTGGGTGGTGTACAAATCCAATTTACATAAAGTTGCATTTGATCAAATTTTTGGAAAATAATTCATCAAGTTTTCATTATTCAAGTATTCAAGTCATTTAATAAAAGATCACAAACTTATTGACACAATTTGTAACTTTCTTCAATAGTGTAGTGAATACAAAACCTATTTAGTTGATCTATTCTTAGAAATGAGAATGGTTAGTTTTTAGAATTTGTGTTAACAAAATAATATGAATAAAATTACTTCATATAACGTTTGAATATTTATAGGCATGGTTTTAATCATGTTTTTCATGAATGGTCCCCAATATAATGTTCCCAGTCTAATGGATTGCATTATGATTGTTCAATAACCCATTTAAAAAATATTAATATCTATTTATTCCCAATGAAAATCATAAATGAAAGTAAATAGTATGCTTATCAAATATATTTTTAAATTTGAAATATAAAATTTCTTTAGTTCAAAAATGTTGTGGTGGTTGGTTGGGCCTTGCAAGTAGGTTGTTGGTTCATCTCACCATTATGTTATGCTAGATAAAAGTTTAGCATAACCAACTCAATTATACAAGTAATTGAAGTCCATGTGGTTATATATTTTGGGTAAAAAATAATGGAAATATTGTATTAAGATTGGGACAATTGTGAACAAAACATTTGGATCATGTTAAGGTCATAAGGAATTTGGTTGAGCGTAAGTGCAAAACATGGAGTGGACCAAGGAAAATGCAATATTCCCCAAACAAAATGAAAGTGTTTTGGATTCAAGGGGAGGCATTTTCATGATTTCACTTTGGAAATTGGGTCTTTGTAAGTGTTTCTATTGTTCAAATTGATGCACCCCTAGATTTGTCAATTGGTATTGGTGATAAAAACACCTTGATTTTAGTTTTGGCAAAGTTTCTAGTTTTTCACAAATGAAAAAATGAGGTGAAAGCTTTGGAATAAGACTAAGACAAGTTGAACTTTAGGTCACCTTTAGTATACTTTGTAGCTCATCATGGGTATTATGTCCAATTATGTCCCAATGGCATTTTCTCAATATAATTAAAATTTATCTCAAAAATTGAGACACATTATTGTTTTGCAATTGCATAGAAGCTAATAACTTTCAATAAACTATTTTTTAAAGCATTCAAATACAACATCTTGTAGTCTTTGAAAATAGATCTTCATCATTGTACCAAGCTATTAAATTTAGCATGATTTGATCCCCTAAAAATTTCTAGGTTTAAATGGTCAAAAGTCACCAAGTGACCATTTTGTTTGAACCTTTTAATAATTTTGAACAAATTTATTTTCTTTTTTAGAATGTTGAGTTCAATATGTTATCTAGTTTTCATGTTAACCCTTCTAATGATCCAAAAATCCTTTCTTTTTTACATGTTTTAATCAATTATATGTTTTGATGTTTAAACTTCAACATCAAGAATTAGTAATCCCAATTGCAATGCCTTCAAGTGAGAATGCCATTTGGGATCTTGGGAAAGACTATTTCTTGACTATTTCCAACATTCCACTCTTTCTTGGAGTGTGTTTAAGTTCCATTGCTTCATGACATGAATTAAGGTTTACTTCCAACTAGATTCATCTTGTTTTGTTCAAACCTTGGTTGCAAGCTCAAACTAGGGTCACAACAAAAAGTAAGGTCTGAAAGATCAAATTTTGTCAAAATTGAACATGACCTTGAATCTATTAAGAAAATATTCATTCAAGTCCATTATAAGAATTGGCCTTGCATTTAAATTGAACAAGCTTTTTCATGAAGGTTATGAGGTTTTAATTGTTTGGACAAATCTTGTTAAAAGAAAGTGTTACACACTTAAAATTCGATTTGGAAGGGCTAATGAGGTTTAGAAAAAAAAGTTTGATTTTGAATTGGAAAACTTATGATGAAAGTTACAAGATAGTGTGTTCACATGTTCAATTTGGTGAGATATCCCAATTTATTATGAAGATTTAGACATTAAAGCCTTATGAAACACCAAGGTGTTTTGATTTTGTGAATGGAACTTTGGAGTCCCATGAATCTGTAGTCCCCATGGAGTGTTCTTGAGTATACCATAAAAACAAGTAGTTTGCTTCATTCATGTTTTGGGCCATAGTGAAATCTATGTGGTTTTGGGCAAAAATATCCTTGGGTGGTATAGTAAAAACGTTACACCTTCATTTTATTGGACCCATTGAACTTTGTAAAAAATAAGAAACATTTAAATAAATATTTTCACTAGACTTTTGTTGTGAGTACATTTATTAGGTTATATAGACTTTGAAACATTGATAATATAAAAATTATTCTCTATTTTGATGTTCCTAATCATTGCATTAAAAAAATAATTCAAGAATTTGTAATGATGGTTTTGTTCCTTGAACTTTTTTATTAGGAACACAAATTTGAAACATGTTTTGGTTATTTTCCTATGAATGTTTTTTCTAAGGTACCTTTTACATTATTAGGTTTGATTATTTTTCAATGTAAAAACTTAAATAGGTATAATTTAGTTATTAATTTTCTAAGTTCAAGAGCACAAATATTGAAGGGGGCATAATAAAAAATTATATCAATTTTCACCAATAAAAACTTAAAGTCATATACTTGTGCATGCAATGGATATAAATGAGAGGAGATGGTGAAAGCACACTACAATGGCCAACTTTCGAGCACTTTCATGGCCATTTTTATAGTATACACCTCCCCAAATGTGATTCACTTAATTTTAGGTCTATTTTGGGTGTTTAGGGATTATACTTTGGAATTTCATAAAGTTAATTCTATCTAATATTATTTTAAGAATATAAATAGATATAATAATTTAAATTAAAGGAACCATGGGTGTTTATACATATACACAAATTATAACATATTTGATTTTCATTTCAAATTGCATTATAGTGTAATTTCATTAGTAATTCAAATTCTAAAAATTCTGAAAATAAAACCTTTTGAAAATATTTTCACCTTCCATTTGAAAGTGTTGTTTTTTCAAATTGTCCATTTACAACATACTTATGGTTAGGACGCTAGAAAAACCCATATATGATACAAAAATGATCAAATTTTTTAAATGTTTCACGAACATGCTTCAAATGATGTGAAATTGCATGTGAAATGGCATACTAAAAATTTCATAAATTTGGAGTATGTTTGTATTTTTTAGGTACATAGTGACATGTTTTTTTTTACAAATATACTTCAACACACTAGAATATAAAGAGAAAAAAATTAACTTTTTTTGTTCTCTTCATCACAAACTTCCCATCTTGCAATTTGATGAAGTCTTCTCAAATGGTTGAAAATATTTCATCATACTTATACATGCATTATACATATTTTAAATGCATGATATTTGTGTGCAAAAAACATAAACCCATGAAATAATAAATTTCATGCAAAGATTTTGTTAGTTTTCAAACATGGCAATTTTCACAAATGTGATAATAGTTGATTTTCATATCCAATTTTCATAATCTGGATCTCAAATTTATATTCATTTATAAAAAAATTTCATTTAAAAAATAATTAAAAAATAGAATTGTGTAAAATAAAGAAAATGCTACACAATGTTTTTTATAATTAATTATATTTCCAAAATCTCATCCCTTTCAAATTCTTCTAACTTTTTTTCTAACTTTGCATTAGTTTCATTAACTCGTTAAATTAAAAAAAGGTTGACAACCAATCCTAAGGTCATTGGGTCAATTTTTGTTCACAAAAGTTAATTTATCTAAATTATTTGATTACAAACATCTCTTAAAATTAGTAAGTATCCTTGCTAAAAAAAAAATCCTTTTAATCTCAATTTGTGAATTAATAATGTATAAGATCTAATGGGAACGAATCCAACTTTAGGAAACATAAATTCATGATTTTCCCACCATTGAAAAATATATTTGATATCTTTTGCATCCATTTGAAACCTCCTAAAATTTAAAAGTTCCATGCTAACAAGTTCCTTTGATTGTTGGATCATTTGTGCTTGTTGTCATTTCAAAAATGTCCAAACTACAATTTTCATCAATAACTTAGTCAACAATGGCATTTTCAAACAAAGGGTGCAAAGGATAATAACATTTTAACAACATAGGATACAAGGTTTTTTTTATCATACTCTTCAACAGTGGCATTGCCTTGTTCAAGGCCAATAAATAAGGACACTAAATGTTAATTTTTGAACCTAGGATCCAACATCCAAGACAACATGTTATGAGCCTTATTTTCTTCTTTTAAAAAAAAGTAAAAACAAAAATCTAAAACACCACAAACCTTATTTTTGATGTTAGAGGCAAAAAAACCTAACTCAAAAACAACAATGGATTCCTTTTCCATAAGATTATTTTTAAAATTAAAATTTCAGTTTCTTCTCTCAATTTTATACAAGTAAAAATGGTAGAATTTAAAGCATCACTTAACAACCAATGGTCTCTCAATTGATTAAAAACACAACTAAACACAAATAGGGGAAACGACATCAACAATGATTTTAAAAGAAATGTGCCATGTCAATGGAAGAAGCATTCCTACTTGTATATGCTAAAATTCTTATATTTTTCCTATTTTTGTATTTTAACATGTCAAGTCATTGAACTTATAAAATTTTATAACAACAACACTACTATAAAAAAATTAAAATCAAGTTTATCAAAGTGATCAAAAATCCATATATGATTTAGAATTGTATTTGTAATCAACTGAAAATAGAATTCAAAATAGAAATTGAAACAAGTAAAAAATCATCAAAAGTAATTTTTTCCATAAAGTAGCATCTCCTAATTTTAGCATTAACTTTTTTTTAAAATTAAAACTTACAATGATCCAAAATTAGAACTCTTCAATGGGTGCAGTCACAATCAAACAAACCAAAAACCATGTTAGACAATTGCCAAAATTCTTTGAAAATTATAATTTTGTTAGATATGTTTTTGTGGCGCCACTTTAATCCCATGGTAATCATGGGAAGTTGGGCTAAATGATTAATATGAATGTTGATGAATTCAAAAAAAAAAAAAAAAATTTAATTCTTTTGGGTTTTGGTTTTAATGAAGAACCTTTGAACTTGAACAATAGTTGCATCAAAAGTAATCAATTTTGTAAATTATTAAGTTAAAGACTCTCATAATAATGAAATTTTGATGAAAAAAAAATAGAGATTATGTTAATTGATTGCCCACTCTTAAAAAACACTCATAATTTGAAATTTGTGGAATTTGAAATTCTTGAAAATTAAAAATCTATTGAATAGAATTTTAAGATTTTAAAAGTCTTTTACCACATGTCAATGGGGTGTACTATACATGACATCCAAAGCAAAGTTGTATTTTATGATACAAGAAAAAAATAACATAAATAAAAAGTATATTTTCATGCAATTTCAAATTAGGATATTTTTTAAAACAAAACACAGAATTTGATAAAATCTGTACACTTTTAGAAAATTCTTAGTTATCCATCAAAAGGTTATACAAAAAATGTGATGTATTGAAGAAATTATAATAACATATTGCAAAAGGTTTCATCCAAAAAATTCTTTCTATGAGAAAGTGAAAATGACCAAAAAAAGGACTATAATCCTTAAATCCTTTGTCATTGTTGGCTCATTTGATTGTGATTGCACCCCAATAGTACATTCCTAGTTTTCCCACCATAAAACCAATTCAAAATTTCCTTTTTTTGTTGTCATTAGTCCAAGGGTGCCGACAGGGTAAAGTAAACAAAAAAAATATTTTGCTTCACTACAATTCTATGGTATTCAACAAACTCAATTGTAATGTAGGTTCTAATGAAATCATTTCAAGGATATAATCAAGTAGATGTTTAATAGACTTACATGGCTTGCATATCCTATTAAAAAATAAACATATTGATGGTTATTCATTCTACTTTCATTCTATTAGATGAAACACTAGTTTTTGTCCAATTTCAAAAAATTGCTTGCAACTAGTTCCATACAACATGAAACCTTCAAAAACATTATATGGAGGCATAGATATTTATATGGGGCACCATTATGGAGCATCAAATCATGGCTGGAATGTTTGCAAATTGGAGGAAAATCCATTTGAAATGCATAATCACAACTTTTATTCAAACGTACTTTCAACCTACTTTTTAAAGTCCAAATTTTGAAAATAAATATGTTTTAGAAACAAGAAAACAAGTGCAATTAGTTGTTGTAGTTGGTTTTTAGGAAAAATAAAATAAAATTGCACCAATATATTTGAAACCCATAAGAAAAAAATGTGTTCTAGTAGGATACCAAATAGAAAAGTAACCCAACAACAAATGGGAACCATTGATTTAAATTTGTAAATATTGTGATCAAATGGCCAATAGTAAGGTACATCCTTAATTTGAATTGAGAGACCTTATTAACAATATTTCCCCATTTGGTTAGAATTTTGAACATTTATTCATTAGACTACCTAGGCTTCCTAGAAGCACCTATTACCTAGACCTCTTGCCCTCCAATTAACTTGCCATCTTTGTTGGGCACACATCATCTGTGATGCGTCTTTCCCACGCATCAACATTCTTTGAACAACCACTCTTGATCACAACCTTGTGCATTGACATTCTTTAAACATGCGTTTGCCAAATTCACAAGATGTTGGTAACAATTGTTGGAAAATATTCAAAACTTGTGAAGGTGACATCATGGAACGATATTTAGGTGGTTGCCAAATACGTGAAGGTTTGGTGAATATATGCAAATTTTTGATCGATTAAGTGCCAAATTGTTGAACAAACTTAACCATATGCAACTTCAAGAGGAAAAGCTTAGAAATGTTGAAGTGTTGTTTATTCAATTTAAAAGAGGGCAACATTATGGCAGAGGAGGCCATACTCAAAGAGGCTTGTAGATTCAAGGCCATCTTTGAAAGTGTAATATTTTACATGTTTCAATATGTGAAAAACAAATTCACAAATTAAGTATTACTTCTTTTTGTTACAATACTTCATGTCTTGCCATGGTTTTACATACCTTAGAACCTTGTTCATCATTAGTTTGCCTAGAAGGTGATCAATTTCTATGGTTTTGGTAAATTAATCATGTTTACTTGTTAGGTTTTCCTTTAAACATGTAAAGAAAATAAAGGAGTGGTGCAATGTTTTTCAACATTGGACTAGTTCTTGATGACCTAAGATGGTAGAATAGAAACCTAAAGAAAATTACTTAGCAAACTTGTACAATTAGGGATTTCCATTTGCAAATGAAATACACATATGTGAATAGTTGTGAATCAGCAACATGCAGATGAATTAATATCCAAATCTCTTAAATGCTTTACTAATATGGAATGTAAGTATCATTATCTTTGTGTTGTTGCATTACATGTCAAAGTTCGGACTTAGGGGTGCAACAATAAAACCTATATTTACTTGAATCTTTTGCAAAAATCCATTAGTATAAGATATATTTGAACTTTTTGGTCCATGCAAATGTTGGGGTGCTATTGTGACTACATAAATGGGAAACTCAAGGAATAAGCATATGATCACCACTCAGAGGGAGGCAAGAAGGTTGGAGAAAACAATAGCATAGGAGGTTGAGCCAAAAAGGAAAGCAAAAAGGTTATACCCTATACACATTTTAATTTTGGTGAAATCATTTAGATGAAACTGAAGCTTCAAGTATGCCACAATGTATTTTCATATATTATCTCACAATGCATGAAGATAGTTTGGATCATTGTTATAAGGTATACATATGCACCTACTACTAACAAATACCTTATCTTTGAATCATCATTTTTTAATGACATTAAGAACTACAAAAAGCCATATCTTTTGCATCTACAATCCAAATCTAGCAATCTAAAGGGTAGTAAGTGCACAGTGATCTCTTCTACAATCCATTTTTGGACCCCAAAGGCAACCAAAGTCTGGTTTGATTAGATGGTTTGTATGACTTTTTAAATGTATTATGATCGGCTTTTCTACCTATAGCCACCTTACATATACAAGGTTATGAATTTAGTCTTTAATTGGCTATTTTAGGCTATTTATCATAGGCTAAAATTCAACCTTTGCTTATGTAGAATGTGATATGAAAAATTTAATGACACTTAATTTAAGAGCCATAAGATGAGAAAATTAATTTCAAGAATTACTAGATAAAATCTTAGTTTGTATCAATTGAACAAGAAATTTTCAAGAAGTAAACCAATAATTTTTTTCAAAATGAAGTAATAATTTTATGGGTTGAAGATACATGTAGACATTCTTAATTGGTAAAAGGTTTTTTATTTTGCTAAACCAACTTTAAGAGGAATTGGGAAAATTGTTGATTACTATTTTTTTGGGGAAGAAATACTTTTGTATTACAATATAATGATAAAAACATTTATAAATGTCATTTAAGCAACTTCTTGCTGAAGATTTATCATTGCAAGCTGCTCTTTATCATTAGAATAGTTAAAACAATGAATTGTTAAGACATTGTAAAAACATTTCCGTTTTATAATTAAGCTAACTCATAAATCTTCTTTTCAAAGGTGAAAATCAAGCATGATTTATACATAGGTTTTATGGCCAACTTCTATGTTGGTATTGGAAAGGAGAATCAAGCTTGTTTCTAGTTACAAGTGATAAACTTGATACCATTTTCCCTTAGCATGAATATTACCCATTGTTGTACACAACTTCAAAAGAGGAATTAATCACTTATTACACCGTAAATTAGTTTGTCTTTCAAACATAATAACACAGTACCTTGGTGGCTTCAACACACATCACATTATTTCTAAAAAATGCAAAAATTTTCAAATATTATCTGTCTGAAAGAACAAATTCTTGTGAAGAAAAATGAAGAATCTTTTCAAGGAATATTAATTTTTGGAAATGGAATATACAATTGGGCATAAAACCTATGCATGAATGGATATCTAGTTGGTGACATGAATCTTGTTGCCATGTCAAAAAAATATGATGCGGCAATTTTTCCATTGGCCTAGTCATGTTTTGTATGAATCCATGGCCTCATGTGACGTACAAAGTGTTGTACATTAATAAGAAATTAACCAGGGTAGAGGTGAACCCACAAAATAAAATTCAAATATCATGTAAGGAATTCAAATATGATTTGATATTGAATCTAATACACATAGAAAGAAAATTAAAAAACATAAATTAAATATTCCACATCCAACAAACCAATAGACTATATATCGAGATCAACAATGCTATAACATATATGTACGGTATATGTCCACAAATGTAAGATGTGATTGTGTAAAATAACTTAATGCTTTTGCAATTAGAAAAAATAATTTTGATGATATCATATATCATGTAATAGCAAAATATTATAGCAATGCACACGGCATTATCTCAAACTTTACACCATATTTTTGTTTTATGTAAAACGTTATGTTTAATTGCAAATATACAGTGAAAAGGAATTCAGTGAGGTCATTTATCCTACTCCACTGTCTGGGTTCCTTCTCCTTTTTAGAATTGCAACAAGTAGGCTAGTGTGACATATTTTAGAGATTTGTCTGATTCCTAACCATTGTTTTTTTGGTGCAAAGTTTTGCACTGCCATGACCCAAAAAAACATTCAGTGAGATGGACACAAAGTATTTTTTGGGCAGAAATATGCCAAAGTTGCCATATTTTGAGGGGAAAAAAAGAGTCTTAAGTTGCCATATTGGTTACTCTAATTTGGCTCATTCCTCTTGTCAAATTATCAAGAGTCCACCTACTTCACAAAATCGAAAAGAAAAGAAAGAAAAAAAAACCCCTACTTCAACCACTTAAATAATGCAACACAATATGCAGTTGTTGAACCCCTTTACAGGTCTAAACAGACAGAAAAACAAGGAGCTCATAGTAAAATGACCAGTGTGGTTAGCTGGTTATTGTTTTTTTTTCATAAATAGCTGAGTAGGTTATTTTATATTTTATATTTTTGGATCACAGGATATCAATATAATTGATTAAAAAAATTGACCCACCAATTATCAAATTATTCAGTTATTTTTGGGTAATAACTACAGGTTATGCATACAGGTCAGTTGTCAAATACCCTTGAGAACCATTGCTTATATTGCCTGGGAAGAGTAGGTTGTAGGGGTTTTTTATTTTATTTATTTTTCTGTTTTTTTGTATCATAAACAGGTTGAGGTTTTAGGATTGATAGTTTACATGGATGACATTTCAATCATCTGCATAGGTCATTAAAATTTGAAAAATTCAATACACAACCCATAAAGTTCTTGTTGATGCTTCAAAGAATATGTATTAGTGGGTATGTTATTTATCATTTTTCAAAAGAAATTCAATAGCATCTAGTAGGTTCTTAATAATCAGGTTCATAACTGAGTTTTTTTTCTCAACAAATGGTCAACACTAGTAGTGAGTATGCTCTTTATGGCAAGTTCAAACTTGAAACTAAAAACTTCTCGTACTTGATATTGAAAATGCTCATTTATCATATGCAAACATAATATTTCAGATGTCATCACAGATTAGAATTATTTGCAGAGAAAATAAAACTTAGGAATAAAACTTTGGTTTCATTGAAATTAAGGATATACTCAAAATGCACGATGGGATTGTGCAATAGGAAAATAACAAAGGAAAAAATTCAATTTTTTTCCAAAACCAAGGATGATTTGAGTTCTTCTTATTTCTTACATTTATCTAGAGGTCTATTTAGGTTACCAGATGTGGCTTGCTTATGGGATTATACAAAGCCTACCTAATGGGTAAACTAGGGATTTCCTTCTGTTAGGGAATAGGTAAGGGATTATTTAGAAAGTTGCCTAGGGCTAATGCATAGTGCAAGAGATGCCTACATAGGCCTATGTAGGAGGTATCTAAGATAGGGGACATCAAAAATCTAATCTCTAATCTATGTGATGGTAACCTAGGTAGATTGTAGTGTAGTTAGAATAGCAATTTGTGTGACTACTTAAGGGTATTCATCCTTATTTTGGAGAGTGATCTTTGCTTTGGTGGATTCTATAGATAGCTTTTAAGAAAGGGAGGATGAGTGGGCAGGATGAGGCTCAAACTGAGGCCTAAAGTGAGGATTACTTTTATGGAGAACTTTATTATGAGTGGGTAGGATGAGGCTCAAACTAAGGTTTAAAGTGAGGATTATTTTATCGATAATTTTGAGTGAATTAAGAGCCAAAAGTTTATGACCAAATCCTACACCATT
>Ga0116231_10005357_pt1 | contig 25317 bp, 21 predicted proteins | sample S1TSphgellanicum_2_FD_89695 | JGI IMG/M metagenome (GOLD analysis project Ga0116231, IMG submission 89695) | Host-associated microbial communities from peat moss isolated from Minnesota, USA - S1T2_Fd - Sphagnum magellanicum MG | ecosystem: Host-associated > Plants > Peat moss > Unclassified... | reverse complement strand
GCTCAAAACATTGGAAGTAGAGGATTACACATGACTAATACATCTCTGCACTTAACAACCTAAACCCCAATGTGCCCGTACTCTCCCAAATCTTTTAAAGGAGTCAAAACTTCACATGGAATACCTCAACTACTTTACAACCAAATGTACACACAGCCTTGCCATTCATACACCGGTTATGACTATTGCAAAATTAGTCTTTTACAAATGCCTTTTACCCTTATTCTATCTCAAACTAATATAAAAAATGCAATACCCCCATAAAGGTGTGTGTCAAATTCGAATGGTAAATACAGACAACTACATATGACAAACATGTCAAACCCAATTCACATAGCATCCACTAACTTTATCCATAATTTTGGGCATTGTGGGCCAAGATATCATAAGATTCTCTTCAGCCAAAAGTGAAAATAAAAAACAAGCCTATATCATCTACGCACAGCTTGGCCACACATAAATTGGTTATGCACCATTGCGAAAATTATTCTTTTACAAATGCCTTTTACCCTGATTCTACCTCAAACTAATATAAAAAATGCCAAACCCCCCATAAAGGTGTGTCTGAAATTCAAATGGTAGATACACACAACTACATATGACAAACATGTCAAACCCAATTCACATTGCATCCACTAACTTTACCCATAATTTTGGGCGTTGTGGCCCAAGATATCATAAGATTCTCTTCAGCCAAAAGTGAAAATGAAAAACAAGCCTATCATCTACCCATACAACCCCCCCTCTCCTCCCCCCCATTTGGCATAACTCTTTCAACCAGATCAACATAATGGAAGGAATGTGGCTTTCTTGCCAAGGGGTTCAACCGTTAGGGCTGCACCTAAAATCTGTAACTTGCTCCCCCATGCTGACCTGACCTCACTCGACAGGTGGAGTCGAGGCAGGCTCTGCCACCCTCCAGAATCCAATTGTCAAGGGTAAAACTCACAATAAAAATAGTCAAATTTCGTTTTTTTATTCTCAATTTCCACATAAAGTAACTATCCTCGTTAGACACCTGCAACCTGCTGCCCTCAAAAAATTTGGAAATTTTTTTTTTCCCCCAAAAATCACAACACTTTAAATATTTGGAGATCTGCGTAAATGTGTGTGCTGCCTCCTTTAGGGGTTAAGGGTTAACCCCTGAATGGCCAATAGGGGTTAAGGAAATTTTCAGTTGATGCAGTAAGTAGGTGTTCTGCAGTTAAATTAGTCTACAAGTTGGTTCGAGATTGGTGGGCTGCGTGAACTTGATTAAGTGGTGGTAAATGGCAATTCAATTTTATTAGCAGTGGAGCGCACAGAAAGAACTTAGACCATATGGATGAAAATGAACTTCATGAAGGAAATTGACCATAAGACCATATGATAAGAATTTCACAATGTATATGGTTAATTGCATCCAATTCATGAAATGTCATCCAGTTTTAGGTTCATGTCAAATGATCTGCTTTCATCCCCATGGTGTGTGGGGGAGAGTATGGTGTTAAAATCCTAGATACAGATTAGTTCTCATGTGAAATAGAAGGTCAAAACCCATTATTATCACCCAAGATACAATATTGTCACCCTAGAACCCATTAATCCCCGGTTCACATGTACTTTATCACTAGTCCCTTTTTTCCCGTTTTGGTGATGCTAACATCACTGGTGGCAATAGTCCCAAAAAGGATTTAGCATTGATGGGAACAAGTTTTTGAAAAACAGTAGAAAATGGGGCAGAAAAACTTGCCTTAGTACTAGAAACCTATCTAAATCTGGTGAACTTTCTTTCTTTTAGGGTGTGATCAAATTAGGAGAAATTTGCAAGAATCTGTAACAGAATATATATTTTTTTTTGAGAGGTTGAAAATTTCCACCAATTGGCCAGGAAAAAAAAAGTTGTTTATCATGGTTTTTCAGCTAAACATTTTGTCTCCTTGAAAAATTGTATTGTTAATTCAACATTACTATCACTATCACACCTTTTTGTTGGTGATAGTAAAGACTGAAATGACAAAAATAAAGTCTGACACTCTTTGTTGTCGACTGCAACAAACTTTTAGTTTAAACTATAAAGCTTTACCCGCCTAGAGATGGATTTTGAAATGATGGCTAATTTTAATAGATTATGGATAAGCTCCATGGCACACCAAAGACCAAACATTGCCACAACCCAAACCTTTTGCAGGTAGCTGCAACTTTTTTCAAGTTTTTGCTCCTCTTTTGATGCTTCAAAATGTAAAGTTTTAATATGTTACTAGAACAATGGTTTCTACATGTAGCTTTGTTCTTCTTCATCTTAACTAATGTTTCAATTTTCTCAAATCTACTCTAGGTTTCGTAGAAGTTTTGAGTTGCAATTTTCTCCCCTCTCCTTGTGTCTAAAATTCACTGCCAATTTTACCTCTGCACCTTATTTGCATATTGGGTTTTTTCATCTTCCAAGTGTCATTTGAATTATCTACTAATTTATGTTGTCCAAAGAATTAGGGTTCAAATTTTGTAATGGCCGGCCCAAAGTGCAATGTGGTATTTGATGATGGTGGAATCCCAAAGATTTTTGAGGGCACAGCTTTCATTCCCTCCAGAAAAGCAGATTTGAGACAAACATTGATAGCTCTTCAAAGGGCAATGGTGTTAATCCTCACCATTGATCTAGTAATTAAAAAATTAGTTTTTTATCGAAAATTTTAATCATAGTTTGAATTTTTTTGGTCACCACCCAATTTTTTTTCAATCATGACACAAATGTGGCAACTGAAAGTTGTTTCTAGTTGCCACAAGGTTTAAGGTGATTAAATGACAAGATTTTTAGTTATCCTTAATTGTATTTTAGGTAGCCCGACCTTGTTTTGACTTGGATTAACCCTAAGTTGACATATGTTAACCTTATATTGATGTGATGCAAGGTTGTGTTTACATCCAAATGCATTTGTCACATTGTGATAGATGCGTGGATGCAATGACAACCTTACATGAAATAAAGGAATTTTGCCAAAAAGTAAAGCCTTAGTCGTGAAGTAGAACAATTTTGTCAAGAGCTTGAACTTTAACAATTAAAAAAAAAGATTTTGCTAAAAGATAAATTTTTTGTTAAGAATATGTAATTTTTTTGCCAATACGTAGAGATTTAGCAATGAAATAAAAAGGTATTGCCAAAAGATAAAAGTCTAGTAATGAAATAAAAAGGTATTGCCAAAAGATAAAAGTCTAGTAATGAAATAAAAAGGTATTGCTAAAAAATAAAGGTTTAACCATGAAGTAAATAGGTTTTGCTAAGAGGAAAAAGTTTAGCCGCACAAATAAAGAGGTTTTGCCAAAAAGGTAAAAGTTTAATTAAGAAGTTGAAAGGTTTTGCTAAAAAACATTGGTTTACCTAAGAACTTTAAAGGTTTTGTTGAAAGATGGAAATTTAGACAAGAAGTTGAAAGGTTTTACAAAGAGATGAAGGTTTAAATAATAAATAAAAAGGTTTTGTCAATGGGTAGAAGGTTAACCAAGAAGACATAAAAGTCTTGCGAAAAGATAAAAGTTTACCCATGGAGTAGAAAGGTTTTGCCAAAAGATAACGATTTAACAAAAAAATAGACAAGTTTTACTAACTTGAGGTAGAAGTTTAGCTATGAGGTAGAAAAGTTTTGCTAAGAAATAAAAAAGTTTTGTCAAAAGGTAAAGGTTTAATCATGAAATAGAAAGGTTTTGCCAATAGATAAAAGTTTAATTATGAAATAGAAAGGTTTTGCTAAGAGGGAGAGGTTTAACCATAAAATAGAAAGGTTTTGCTAAGAAATAAAAGTTTAGCTATGAAATAGAATGGTTTTGCCAAGAGCTATAGGTTTAGTCATGAAGTAAAAAGGTTTTGTAAAGAGGTACAAGTTTAGCCATGAAAGAAAAAAAAATTGCCAATAGATATAAGTTTGGTTAAGAAATAAAAAGGTTTTGCCAAAAAATAAAGGTTTAGCCAACAATTGCAAAGGTTTTGTCAATAGGTGAAAGTTTAACCAAAAAATAAAAAAGTTTTGCAACTTTAGTAAAAAAATAAAAAAGTTTTGTGAAAAGGTAAAAGTTTTACGAATAAATAAAAAAGTTTTGTCAAGAGATAAAGACTTAGCCATGAAATATAGAGGTTTTTTCAAAAGGTAAAGGTTTTAGCCAAAATAAGGTACAATTTAGAAAGGTAAAAATAGTAGGGAGATAAACATGTGACCCATAATTTATATGGAGTTGAAGACTCATTTGACTTGAAGGTGAAAACTAGAGAACCGAGGTCAATACCATGTTCTTGGGTGCTAGCTACTAGCTCTCCTAGGCTGAGTCATGGGTTCTTTTCCTAAATGGACTAGGCTACAAAGGCTCTTTCTAAGCTACCTATACGTTTTCTTCCTTGTATAGGCTTTAAACTAGCCGGGGCTTTTCCCTAGGTTGTTTAAGCTTTTTTATAAGATGTCTAAACACTTTCCTAGGTTGTCTAGTTCTCTTTATAAGTTATTTAGATTGGCTCCTAGGGTGTTGAAATTTTTTCCTAGGCTGCCTAAACTTTTTTTAACTTACATGTGCTCTTTCCTAGGCACCGTAGGACGCCTAGGCTTTATCCTAGACTACTTAGCCTTTTTCATAAATTGCATGGGTTCTTTGGTATGTTGGTTGCCCATGTTTTTTCATAAGCATCTTGGAGATCTTTTGAAGTTATCTAGGCTTTTTCATAAACATTTTGGGGCTTTAAAAAAAAGTGTCTAGATTAATTCATAGGCATCTTGGGGTTTTTCTTAAATTGTTGATGCTTTTTCATAGGCATTTTTGATTTTTTTCTATGTTGCTCAAACTTTTTAACATGTTTGAATATTTTCCTAGTTACTAAGGCTTTTTCACCGGGAGTTTGGGCTTTTTCCTAAGATGATCAAGCTTTTTCTTAGTTTTTAAAGGCTTTTTATAGGTTGCCTTGGCTCTTTCCCATGTTGCCTAGGCATTGTCATAGGTCTGATGGTAGACTTTACATGGATGGCACATTCATGGATGGGACGTTAGATGGATGTCATTTTTAATGAGGATTAAACCCCTGTTTTGGGTTCCATCTTCCAATCATTGGAATAAACCCGGGTAGGACCTGTTATCACCTAATGGAATGGCAGCTAACCTTTTCCGTATCGGGCCCATCATGTCCTTATCCATAGGGGAATGGGCCTCATAAGTGGTAAGTGGCAACTCATGGATCTTGAGGGTCTTTTATTTTGTTCAGAATAAACCAATTTTCCAAGCCTCAAATTGGTAGGTATGCAACAAGTGGTGAAAAATATAGCTGAGAATTAAAAAATCATGGGTAGCTGGTTTGTTTCAACCAATTCCAAACCACACTTGATCATGTAGTTGGGAACCAACCCTCCCATGCCAATTGTTTCACATTTTCCAAGCTTTTAGACATGAATTCATGCAGAGATTCGCTTCACATGTTCAAAATATTTTATGGCCTCCATTACAAACCAAATTAGGTGTAACATAAGAATTGTGAAAGAACTAGGATTATGATTCTAGGTTAATAAGTGCTCAAGCTGACTAGTGTCAAAGTGTTCAAAACAATTTGGTTTAATTATGAACAATGCCAATATTGTAAATGCAATTGAATTGTGCACATCTTTTTTTTTTTTCCATAATTACTTAGGCAGGTTGAAAGCATTGTGTGCAATTGGAACACATAAAAATAAAAATGTGACATTATTAAATATTTACTACTATTTTATGATGCTTATAATTTTCAATATGATCCGGATCGATGTTATGAAATCAAGAGCCATCCTACGCCTCAAACTAAAGGGGGTTCCAATGGCAAGACCTGACAAATCCCCAGGGCAGCTTTTTCCTAACCCTTCAAAGTTCACAGTTCACACTGAAGAGTAGGGGGGACAAATAGTATGACTACTCAAATCCTACTAATATAAAGAGTTTGGGGTTTTATTTGGGGGGAATTTGGAATAAACAATAAACCTTTCAACCCCAAAAAATAATTCCTACAAATTTTTTAAATATTGTGAGATGATAAATAATTCTTGTATTTTGCCAATGGTATGGAAGGTTGCCTTGTTTTTAGCTTTTACTACATATTTGGTTGTTAGTCACAGTGCCTGAAGCATTTGCTTCTGCCCACAATTAAGTTAATGCCAATTTTGGGGCATTTGTCTCAATTTGTGGTATAAAGCTTTGCTTCAAACATGTGAACTACCTACTACTAATACTAACACAAGACTTTTCTTTGATGGTAGGAATTAGTATTGATGGGTTACAACTTTGTTTTTGGTGGGAAATTTTGTATTGTTGTGAAGTTTTGAGAAATTTCTGTGGTGAGATCAATGCTTTTTAAAAATTATTTTCAAAATTTTTTAAAATCTTGAAAATTTGCTACATACATATGGTTCAAGTATGCAATCAAAAAACTATAAGGATGTTTGAATTTTATTTTTTCGTATTTTTTTAATAGCCAAATTTAACTTAAAAAGCTTATGGATGATTTTACCTCAACTACATCACAAAATTGAAAAAAAAAAACAATGATGGGTACCTTGCAAAGTTGCAATCAAATCAATTAGATATAACTATGAGGAATTGGTAAGTAACAAATTATGACTTATATTCTAATAATGATGATTCATTTGAGTTGGCTTAGGTAGGACAATTTTAGTTTCCATAAGTTGTCACTTGAATAATTCCAAAGTAGAATATGTGTAATCCATTGGAAAAGAAAGATGTATTTTTAAATCTATGTCTTTTTAAAGTTTTTTTTCAACACAATATTCACAAGCATATTTTCAATACCTTTTTTTCCAAGTTGTATCCCATTTTTCTTCAATTGAATTTGAATTTAGCTGAATTAAAATTTCATACAATTAAATTAAAATTTATTTAATGTATTTGAATTCAATTGAAGTTGCATGCAATGTCATTCAATATTTTCATTTGAATGGAACTTAATTTCCACAAAATCCATTCATTTTTTTCATCAATTGATTAGTTGATAGTCATCATGAGTGCATAACAACACAAAGCCCAAGTTCTAATTTGAGAAAAAATAAAGTGGTCAATGTAAAAAACAAATTTGAATAAATTGTTGCGTGTAACCAACAAGTTTTAGTAAAATTCTCAATGCTTTGAATGTTGCCTTCTTATGGGCATTTGAGTAGAAATGAAATCAATTCACTCTATGAAACCTAGCTTAAAAGAGAACATCATTTGTTTAGTGTTCAAAAGTTGTTAGAACAAAGGGTGTGTCACACTGTGGCCTTGCCATTTCCATTAAAAAGTATCTTCAGGCAAAAGTAGAATTATGAAAATTCAAATATTTCACCATGCAAAAATATAATTTTCAAAAAAATCTTCTACAAGAAACCAAAATCTTTCAAGATATCATCTACTTATATAAAATAATTGGTGTCCGCACATGCTTGATTCAGTAATTCGTGATTAGCTAGAGCAGCCCCCCCTCCCCCTAGTATCTTGAGAGCCCCTAGCCAAAACGAACGGTAGTGTAGCCGCAAGTGGAAGTATGTGGACCCTGCATCCTAGTCATGAGCAACCCACTATAAATTAATAGTGTCTTTGTCAACCTATAGTTGGAGGGTTCATTTGCCAACTCATGCATTGCACTGTTATGTGCAAAAAAACAAGCGAAACAAACATTAAACAAAGCTCGATTTGGAGGCGGGTGGGGTGGGGGTGAGGAATAGCATGTCGCTAAAGACTTTTGGAAAGTTGAACGCTTGCCCCCGCCCCACCCCCCAAAATAGACTAGAATTTTTGAGAGTGATGAATGTGAATGATTCAGAGCACCTTCACCACTACTCAATATGTGGTCCCACAAAATAAAAACATATGAGGAAGATTTAATGCATTTTGTGATTCAGGAACACATAAACAAAAGTCTAGAAGAATTCAATTGGAGAGAGATTTTTGGTAATCATCCCCAACACTAGAATTTGAAGAAGAAGAAGAAGATGATGATGATGATGATTTGGAGCATTTTGTGATTCAGGAACACATAAACAAAAGTCTGGTGGAATTGGGTCGAAGAGAGACTTTGTAGTAGTATTTTGCAAGCTGCTTTTCAATGGTGGCTGGAATCATTATTTCCAGTGGCCTTATAGCTCCCATTGTAAGACTCTTCATCAATCTCTTGGTTTTCCATATTCTCTCCCATCATGTAAAGTTGAAAAGAATGTCTTGCAAAAACTTAAAACCAACACAAAGTAAAATCAAACACCTGTAGATACATCACTGGATGATGTGTCTCCAAGGCTTGAAAAACAGAATTATGTTGGCAGTCTCAGATAGAGTAGTTGAGTTCAAAGTTTCACAAGGACCCTGTGCATTCTTGATTGTCTATGGTTTCTTTTTTGCTCAAATTCTATGCATTATAGTTGGAACTGAAACTGGGGATTGGGGGCACATCATATGAAAACATCATCAAGAACATGCATCTTCCACTTCAGCTCAAGTTTTGACAGTCTTCCCTAATTTTGGATCTAAAATTGTTTGACTTAAAAGGTCATGAATTACGCACAACTTGCCCACTTGGCCTAGTAAGAATACTTTTGTGATTTTGGACCATTTTGAAGTTTATCTTCCAAACCTTTCATTTCCATGAAGAAAACAACAAAGTAGGACCAACAAGGAGTCGTTTTGATGGTTATCTAATAGTGAGGTCTTGACTTACAACATTGTACGTGTTCTTAAACTTGAGATTGTTGGGTGGGGGGCCACAGTGAAGTTGACCCAATTGTGGCATCATTTTTTGGAGGAGCTGTGGGAGTCATCACATCACTCATGGTTGTAAAGTTGAACAATATGAAGCAACAGGAGCACAAGCGCTACAAATACTATCATGGCATAGGTATCTTTTCCTCATTCCTTTTGGTTCTTCCATGTGTGGTGTTTCTGTTGGGTTAGTGCTTCATATGATTTTTTAAAATTAAATTGGTTTTGTCTGACTAGGAAAGTGCTACTTGATATTCAAATGACACAAAAAATAAAAATACATATTTTATTTGATAATCAAAAAATTCATTCTATTTGTTGAAGACTTAACACTAATTCATGATTTTATTTGGTAATTAGAAACCATGCAGGGTACTTGGCATGTGCTCAATGTGGTGGATCTGGGTCATTTGAGGATCATGTCCTCTTGAACGTGGGTGTGGTTGAGCATCTTTTTTATGGTGCTAATAATACCTCTTTGCTTGTGGTGGTGGTATGTTGCAACCCTAGCTTTGGGCTCGTGATCAAGGCAAAGGGGTTACAAGGTTGCAAGCCAAGAGGAAGCCCAAGAGTCAAGGCAAGAGGAAGCATGGGAGTCACATCACATACTCCCGGGAGTGTTAGAAAATGTGAGGGAGTATGAGGGAGTGAACCCTCACACTCCCAAGGCAACTCCCACTCTGGGAGATGGAGTCCCAGAGGACTCCCAAAACTTCAGAGAACAATTTCAAGGGTCAAAACTCAATGGCTTGTGACGTTATTTATATCATTGGAAATCTCTTAGAACGTAGATGTCTAAAATGGGCTCGCATTGCTCATTTGGACATTTGAAACACAAGTTATGGCCAAAAGAAGGGCCAAAAGTCAAACTGCTAGTTTGACTCCCGACCACAAAAAGTCAAGAATTGGCCCGATTTACTTGGCTGCAGGGGGCGTGCGACATATTTTTGGAAAGCTTTCAACGAGAGCTACAACATTTCTTCAGACCACATCACGATCCGAGGTTTAATCACAAAGTTATGGGGCTCCAAAGTCGCGGGAGTCCCATTTGGCGCGATTTCGGGGCTCCCACTTGGGAGTCCCGGGAGAGAAAAGTCATTTGGATGTAGGCTCCGTGGCTAGCCATAGAGTATACTATAAGGGGGAAGGTGGTGGCTTCCCCCAAGTTCGGGCCGTGGTGAGTCTAGTGTGTCCATGTTGCTAGTGGCTCGTCCTAGCACCAAGGGTGCTTCAACTATGCACTAACCACTTTGTGTGGGTTATGTGCAGGCCCGTGTGAGTGAATGAAACTTGTCAATTCTTCCTAGTCCCATCCCAGAGCTCCAACACGCCCCTCTACCCCTCAAAGTGTTGTGAACTACGAAGCGTGCCCTGACTCCTCTTTCTTCCATTGTGTTATACTTTGACTCACATTTGAGTCCTTCAAGGAGTTGGGAGTGCGTCATGGTAGATTCGGAAGGGAAGTATGAAGCTTTGGAGAAGTATGGGATTAATCTAACAGAAATGGCAAAACAAGGAAAACCAGACCCTGTCATAGGCCGTGATGAGGAGATTCGACGTTGTATACAAATCCTATCTCAAAGAACAAAGAATAATCCTGTACTCATTAGCAAGCTTGGTGTAAGTAAAACCGCAATTATTGAGGGGTCAGTCTTTCATCTTCAATGTCTTTTGCAAACTGTTTGTAGGCTTTGGAATAAGGATATGTATATTAAACACCAGTTAATGTCCTTAAATTGTGTAAGATGGAATTGGTAGGAACGAATGACCTGTTTTAGGGGTTTTATACGTTTTTTTTTCGTTCGTGCGGATCTTCCGAAGATAGTACTTCCCGACAACACACTTTCTCTTCTGTTTCATTTCTCCTTCGTTTTATATTCAAGGTACATAAATTTCTTTCAAATTGTCTACCACAAAACGTTCTTTATTTGAACCTAACACATTTTTTGGTTCGTGTAGATTTTCCGAAGATAACATCTCCTAACAAAACACCTTCTCTTCTATTTTTTATCTCCCTCACCTTACATCCAAGATATATAAATTACTTTCAAATAATTAAATTGTGGACAGTGAAGCTCATAAAACGTTCTTTTTTTTTAAGATGGTGGATTTGCTTTTGATTTGTGCCCTTTGTGACCAATAGATGTTCATAGCCTGTTCGCTTTGCATGCAACGTTCTACGAAGACCACGCCCACTTAGTTTGCATTGAACATGACACGGATGTTGTTGACCGCCACATTGCCAGCGAATATGTTGACCCCGAGGTTAGACTTGCGCCTGTCGTAATGGTAATTAAATATGAAATTATGTTATTGTGTTTTTAGAGCCTGACTCCATTTTGCTTCCGACTAAAAGAATCGTAGACGAGGCCTTGGAGTGTCACACAGACATGCAAATGACGAAGAAAGGCAAGAAGCTGCTCAAAAACGTCAAAGATTCTGCCGTGTTATAGTAGCTTTCGAAAGGGCTGCGTGTTATGGGGCCCAACATGAGGAAGCACGATGTATGACTGATATTGCTCAACAATTATTGGAAAACGAGGAATGACACACGAGAGCGCATGTTGTTGAAACAGAGCGGGCCCGTCAAGCCCGATTAATGATATATGTTGCACGATGTGCTGAACAATGCCATGTCACATGCGCAAAGGATCAATTTCAAGCTAAACAGCACATGGCCTTGCAAGATTTATGGTACCCCTTGGCTAACCCGCAAGTAAACAAACAAGTGTTCAAACACCTGAATGAATAATGCAACCATTGTGATTCTCGCTTCTGCATTAAAAAATGCACAGGGGGTTCTCTTCAAAGACCACACTATAGTAAATGCCATGTGACGCATTCCCAAGTCCCTAGTTAGTCCCAAGTTGGGCCTAAGTTACTCAAGTTGTGAAATTGTGGGGGACTTGGGGCACGCTCCTAGCTCTCAGCACTAAAAGGGGTAGAGGGGCGTGCTAAAGCTCCAGGATGGGACTAGGAAGAGTGACAAGCTATTCACTTACTCAAACCTGCATTGAGAACAAACCAACAAGTTGGTTAATTCACTTTCTGGAGCACCCTTGGTGCTAGGACAAGCCACGGGCAACTCTGGACTCACTTGACTCACCACGGCCCGGACTTGGGGGAAGCCACCACCTTCCCCCATATAGTATACTCTATGCCTCTCCACGGCACCCACATCCAAATGGTTTTTTGTCCCAGGACTCCCAAGGAGGAATCCCGAAACTATCCCGACTTGGACTCTTGGGACTTTGAGCGATCATAACTCTTTGCTCAGACCTTCGATTGGGATGAGGTTCCAAGCAAAGTTGTAGCCCTCTTCGATAGCTTTTCAACAGTGTGTCGCACTTCACCTGCACGCATTAGGGTCGGGTCGATTCCCGACTTTTAGTGGTTGAGAGTCAAATTGACAGTTTGATTCCCAGCCCTTTTTTTTGCCATAACTTGTGCTATAGATGTCTAAATGGCCAATGCAAGGCCATTTTGGACATTTACACTTCAATAGCTTTTCAATGATATAAAAAACACCCTAGAGAAAGGTGTTTTGACCCTTGCAATCGAATTCTAAAGTTTTGGGAGTCTCGGAGGACTCTCAAGTCCCCATTTCGGGAGTGTGAGTCTCATCCTCACACTTTCTCAAGTAGGGTTACAACACTATGCCTCAAGGAAAATTGTTTTACCTTTTATTCGCACCCTGCCAAAGTACATGGCAATGTTAAAAAATTGATAAAATGTCGAATTGCGTAAATATCTTTGTTTGTATAATGTTGCATTCGCATTTACATGCACAAGGGTCCAGAGTGTGGGCTTCAAGTTTGGACCAAGAGTGCATACTTACAAAATGAAAAAAGAATTCTACCACTTAATTAGTGGTATGGAACTCATAAAAGGGTAGTTGACACGCTTTCTTTAGGCCTATGTGCATGATGTAACAAATGAGGGTCCAAATCGGTAGATGTAGAACCCTCATCTAAAGTCGACGCATTTGACGACATTTCGCATGATCCTCGGGCACGTCAATCCTTATGTAAATGTCTTCGATCATGTAGCTGACCGTTTCACTGCAAACCCTATAGAGGAGGTCCACATTTGCATTATAACTAGCCGTACCCCAGGAAATGGACATGTCCGTCGTTATAACGTCCCTACGACAAACGAAGTTACAATGATAATTGTTAGCGAGCTGGGAGAGGTTGGAAATCATGATGTCATTGTACAACGTCGATATGGAGGTCGTTTATAGTGGATGAACGAGCTAGCATCTTTTTACAATCCTTTATAATTGGTGGTTTGAAAATCTGCGGTTATAAAACAATTAGGACAAAGCACGCACAAGGGTCTCAATGGCAGCTTATTATGCACAAAGAGTGCACTTTAGTGGCAAACTCTCCGCTTTACATCTCAGTGGTCGCCTTTTCAACAGTATATTGTCGATATTGCTACCAAAATAGAACAGAATAGTCTTAACTTTTTGGTGCTAAACCAAGCTCAATTTCATGCGGAATTCTACCAAGGGCTAGCAAAAATGGTCGAACATGATGTCCAATTAAATCTTGCACAAGTGGGTCAACAAATTATTTTCCCAACTTCATTTCGCGGTTTTCCACGTTTCATGATGCAAGTGTATCAAGATGCAATGGCTATTGTGCAGAGCAAATAAATTCTGGATGTCTTCCTCACATTCATTTGCAACCCGAATTGGCAAGAAATAATTGCAAAGCTCAAGCCTAACCAAACAATTTCTAATCGTCCAGATTTGGTCGCCTATGTATTTCAAATGAAGGTGAAAGCCCTTCTTAAAGGAGTGGCAAAAATTGGATGGTTCGCCAAAGTTATTGGGAACATTTGGACAAAGGAATACTAGAAACAAGGCCTACTTCACATTCATCTGCTCCTTATATTTCCTCTAGAGCAAAAAGTTTCCACAATCGAAGACATAGATCGCTTGGTGTCGACGGAGCTTCCTCTTCCAGAGAACGCACCTCTTTTTGAAATGGTCACAAAATGTTTATTGCACAAACCATTTGGCCAAGAATACCCCAACGCACCTTGCATGGTCAACGGTGTATGTAAGAAATGTTATCCGTGAGTTTTCTCCAAGGAGACAACATAAGGCAAAGATGATTACCTTGTCTACTGTCGATGAAATGATGGTCGAATGTTTCGAAAGACTCTAGATGGCTTTGCATACGACAACCAATGGGTGGTGCCCCATAACCCCTACCTTACCAAGATGTTTAATGCACATATTAATGTTGAAGTGTTCGTTGATATTCGAAGTGTCAAATACCTTTTTAAATACGTTTACAAAGGTCCTAACCGTGTTACTATGGTGATTACCGATCCAATAAATGAAATCCAGCAATACATTAACGCCCGATATTTGAACGCTACTAAAGGGGTCGATTCCTTACTTTCAGTCAAAAAGCATATAGAATGGCCATTAGTCACTCGATTAGTTGTTCATTTGCTAGGACAACACAACATCATTTTTAACGAAAATGAAGATTTGGCTGCTATGGTGGAACATGCTGCCTACCAGAAAACCACTTTGATTGCCTACTTTGCGTATAACGCTTAAAATGCGAATGGACGGAACGTGGTGTATGCGGACTTCCCTGTTAATCATGTTTGGAAAATTCGTGAAAAAGTTTGGTCGACCTGATAGTGAGGAAAAAAAGTTGTTAGGCAAATGTATTTCATACATCTCGCCACTGGTGAACGTTTCTTCTTCCGCCTCCTACTTACTGTCGTACCGCGTGCGACTTCTTTCAAACATCTTCGGACTATTGACGACACAGAGCATCCGATGTTTCAAACTGCTTGCAGAGCATTGGGATTACTGCAGGACGACACAAAATGGAACACGTGCATGCGGGAAGCATGTATCGATCGAGATGCGAAGAGGTTAAGGAATATCTTTGTGATTCTTTTACTATTCTGCTCTCCTTTGAATCCGGAAGTGTTATGGGAAAGATATTGAGATGATATGTCGCACGATATGCGGCATCGACGCATCACAAATGGAGGCACTGCTGAGGATGCCTATAATGACACCCTACTACTCTTCGAGGCCAAATTAGTGTTGACGAACAAAATCTTACACCATTTTCTTGAAATGCCGCTCGTTTTGTCATCTGTAGAAATGTTCCGTGCCAATCCTCAATTAGCTACAAAGCTTGACTACGATAGAGACGTACTCCATGGCTACATCAACCAAAATTTCCCGCGGTTCAACATTTGCCAAAAAACAACTGTCACTGCAATGTTCAACGTAATAGCCCAAGGCGAAGGTGTAGTATTTTACTTAGACGATCCAGGTGGGTTAGGCAAAACCTTTGTATATAGCATGTTATTGGCATTGGTTCAACAGGACAAACATGTCGCCATCGGGGTTGCCTCTTTTGGCATAGCAACTCTTTTATTAGAAGGTGGACGAACTTCACATTTAGTTTTCAAGATCCCAATTGCCCTTAGTAGGGACTCAATGTGCTTAATACCTATGCAAAGTGATTTTGTTGAGCTATTATAAGGAGCAAAGCTGATCGTTTGGGATGAAGCTCCAGCATAACACTGACACTGTGCCGAAGTGGTAGACCGGATTTTGCGTGACATCATGCAACGCCCATATTCGCCCTTTGATGATAAAATGGTTGTTTTTTAGGGTGATTTTCAACAATGTCTGCCAATGGTGTCCAGAGGCTTTCGGGTAGCAATCGTTTCTGCGGCCTTTTCATGTTCGATTTTGTGGCGTTAAGTGCGCGTCTTGATTCTCACGAAAAACATGAGATTGTGTGTCGATCCCCTTTCCAGGCCGTATGCTAAGTACTTTTTGAGAGTCGGCAATGGCCAAGAATTTTCCATCATTAATCATTTTCCACTGGAAGCCGGCGCGGAACCTTTAGTTGGAGTCAAGATCACCTTATACCTGGAAATTCATCAAGTGCCATCTTTAGATACCCTCATCCACACTGTTTTTTTGGCCATGGCAATCAATTACGCAAACAAGGATACATGGATGGTTGAGCTATTTTGACAATAAAAAATACAGTCATGAACTCTTTCAACACTCAAATTGTTGAGGTTGTGCCCAGGCGATAGCACGTATTTTTGTCAACAGACTCGGTGGAAACAGGGGACGACTAGGCTATGGCGATTGGCACAGAATTTCTCAACACCATTATTCTAGCAGGTATGCCACCACATCACCTAACCTTCAAAGTTGGCGTCCCTGTTATCTTACTAAGAAATCTTGAAGCGACCTCGGGACTTTGTAATGGGACCTATCTAATCATTTGGTGCTTGGCACAGAGATTGATCGTTGCGCAGATCGTTGGTGGCACACATGCAGGGAATATTGTCAACATACCGCGCATCACCACGACAACAAATCGTTCGAAGTGGCCATTCACCCTACAAAGGCGCTAGTTCCCCTTGCAATTGGCATTATTATGACCATTAACAAGGTGCAGGGTTAGACCATGAAAACTATTGGCATTTACTTGCCTGAACTTGTCTTCACCCATGGCCAATTGTATGTAACTTTGACACGAGCTACGTGTGTGAATGACATTTCTGTTTTTTGCCCGAATGGTAAGACGACGACCAATGTTGTTTATACGAAATTGTTGCGATGATCTCTCTTCTCTATCTCTTGCCTACTTTTCTTTTTCGATGGGTCAGAATTCCCACATCCAAATCACAAGTTGAAATTCCTTGCATTGGATGCAAAAATGGCTGCAACGAAAGCTATGTTCACGACGTGTGACTGTTGAAAACAAAATGCTTCCTAAATTCTTGCTGTCCCATCGAACTAAAACCTGTCCCAACTTAAAATTGTTAACTAAACAGTTCTCAAGGTCCTATCAATACTTTCTCCTAATCTACTTATATAAAATAATTGGTGTTTGTCTGCAACTTCTTGATTTGATAATTTGTGATTGGCTGGAGCCCCCACCCTTGTCCCTTGAGAGCCCCTGGCCAAATTATCCTAACCTTTTGAATCCAATATATTTATGCATAGTGGAGGTATCTGCAAAGTCAGGAAAAGGCAGCACCAGTACCCTGAATTTGGTCATAAATAGGGTGAGACTCAAAGAAAACCTGCCAAAAAGCACATTAGCATTCAAGGGTGGGGGGAGGGACCTCTGAAAGCCATCGTTTCACCCTTGACTTCTTTTATCCTACTATGCTACTATGCTGAGATTTTGCATTTCATACTGAGACTTAATAAAAATTTCCTTACTTTATGGATATCACTAAAAGAGAGATTAGGGGGTAAAAGGAGGCCCAAAGACAGGGTGAAAAAAAGGTGAATTTGCAGATTTATGTAGTATATCGCAAATGTGGCCAATCAAAAGGAATTCTTCAGGGAAGGTTTCAAAGGTGATAAAAGCTTTCTCCCGATCATTTTGCTTGCAAAATAGGTTTACCAACTAGTAACTCTATAACTAATCCCAAGTTTGAACACAAGCCAAATTATCATCTTTAAAAAATTCCTCATATAAAAATAAATCTACTACCTCAATGGCCAAAATTCATTAAGCTACTATACTCTATAATGAATCTAAACACAATATCCTTGCCTTGGTAGGCAAGGCCAACAAATGGACCATCACCTTATGTGTGGGCCTCTACAAATGAGTACAACATTCCAAATAATGTGCAAATTATTTGCTTAACCTCACTCAGAGACTTGAAATCTTGAATACCGTAAAATGAGGATAAATTAAATGCCATCACATGGACCAATCATTATGATGAACTATTAAAAACCGATCATAAATTTTTACCAATACTTTTGGAGAGTATTATCCTTTACATGTGTACAAGTCCAAACTCAATTTAACTTCGGAACTTCATCCAACTACTATTTACAAACCACCACCCTAAAATGAACCTCCTCTTTTAACTATTTGATATGCACCTAATGGTGGACTTGGTCTTATTGAAACTTGTTATTTTCAAAAGGTATAATAGTCAAAAAACTTCTTTGAATGTGAAAAGAATGTCTTTTAAAACCGGGCAAAGTTTGCCACGAATTTTTTTGTGTTTGGATATATTATTTTTCACACCATAATTTCCCCAACATGGAGACATTGTTTTAATTCTAATGTTGGATTCCAATTGAAGTGGTAAAGAGATTAAACTAACCTTACCTAAACCTCATTCATTGATAATGTCTTCACCTTTATACAACTATTTCTACTGTAAAATGATTTTAAATATTACATTAGTGGAATCCAATGGTCATGGAAAAAACTCTAGATTAATCCAAGCTTATATAACGACAATTCAAAGATTTTCTAATAAATGTAATCATATCTATTATATATAAATTGTAAAGAAATAAAAGAATAAAGTAGATAAAGTATTATAGATAAACATCTACAATGAAATGGTTAAAAATGTATTGTAATATTTAAAATCACTTCACATGAAAAATAATGGTACTCATTTTTATCAATATTAAACTTATAATCATTTAAATGTATATGAAATGTATTTTAATAGTTCAATTAATTTTAAAATTTTAATTTTTATGATCATGAGTGTAATCTTTGATCAAGGTTCCAAACCAAGCAAAATCCCCCTTCTCCCCCCCCAAACCCCGTTATTTCCTTTGTATGTTCCCATATGATTTCCAATAGTTCATCATTATTTATGTGAATTTCAAATTTGATTTATTAGATAACATGGACTTGAAAGACACATATTAATGTGTACATTAATATGCACCTTTTCAAGCTCATGTAGGTGGTTAGGGGAAAGGAGTGAAGTGAGCTAGTTTTGGAAGGGTATTCAAATAATAACAATAATAACACCATTACAAGAATAGTTAGACCACTTGAAGCCATAGACTCTGTAGATAAATACAAAAGAACACTCATTGTCATTTTTGATGTTTAAGAATAATAATTTATCTAATTTATTTTTATTTTATTTTTACAATGTATAAATCATATGCTTAAGTAATCAAAGTAAAGAGTGAATGCAAGTGGACGATTTTGAAGTGACTTGAATGCATCTTTAAACCTGTTGTTGACATTGCAGGCAAAAACTTGGATTGGAGTAGCAGATCACACAGACTTGAGATCACAATCACAACACTTCCAGGATCATTATCATCATGTTGAAAATTGACACCATTTTCACAAGAAAAAATGTGACTATCTGGATACGTATCATGATCCATTACAACCAGAATTTGAACAATATTTGCACAATTTCATGACTTGACTGATTTGCATGCTTCAGAGATGTGTTTTTTGTATGGAGATTTGTATGAATGCAATAAGTGTTATGGAAAACTCTACAGGGTTTGTTTCTTTTGTGCATGTGAGTATATGTATGTTCTGCAATTTCTGATAAAATTGCTGGATCCCCCTCCTCTGGAACAAGTTTCTTTTAGATTTCTATGCAATAAGTGTTATGGAAAACTTTCGCAGGGTTTGTTTTTCTTGTGCATGCAACATGTGACACTCTGTGTGCTCAATTTCTGAACTAAAATTGTTGTATGTCTCCTTGTGAACAAGTTTCTTTAAGATTTGCATGCAATGAGTGGTATGGAAAACCCTTGCAGGGGTTTTTTTTTTTCTTCTGCATGCAAAAGGTGACACTTTGTGCCTCGAATGTTGTTAAGGTTGCTGGATCCCTGCTCTGGAACAATTTTCTTTGTGTTTGAGGTTGAAGATCTTCATCCTGTGAGGAGTCACAACTCACAACCTCTTTCAATGCTGGAAGAAACCTTGGACTCACCTTAATCTTTGTTATGGTGCACATTCTAGTTTGGTGAAGTTTCCCCCCTCAAGCTTTACTCTACACTTATGTTTAGCTGGTGTGCTTAGATTCAATTTGGAAACAGAGGGAAATGGGTTCCAGTGGCAAATATGTGCTTAGTTTCAACAAACTCATAACCTCCATCCATGACAATGTTAAGGAGTGGAGTAGGAGCGTTTCAATGTTGATGAATTGGCCTGTGATTGCCCCACAACTGTGAAAAAAGGTGGAAAACAAATGGTTTAGGGTTTAGGGTTTTTAAATTTTAGAATAGGTGTCATGATCCTTTGTGACATATGTTCCCAACAAGGGGCAAACCTGAAAGACATTTGTCCAAGGAAATTCCATTTTGCTAGCATAAATGTTGTAAAGATTTAGCACATATAGCCATATGTCCAATTAGATCTATATTACTAGTATTCAGCATGAGGTATTGAAAAATGTGACGTGGTCTACAAGTTCTTCTGAAAAATAGTTTTTGTCAATATACACAGTTCTTCAATCTACTGCCCATTTGTTGTTGAAGATTTCTTTTTGGAGATCTTAGTCAGCTAGGCTGAATTACTCTTCTGTGTATAGCCACCCACTAGAAATCTCAAATTTCTATAGAAAATTGCTCCTTCTACCCCATCCCTCTGCCCCTAAGCTGTCCATTCTTGCCCACCCAGACTTCCTCAGCTGCATTTTTCAATGATAGTTAGTAACCCAGGTCTACTCTGTCCGCAACTTTTCAATGACAGCTAGTAACCCAGGGCTGCTCTCTGTTTCTCTTATAGTCGCCCATTTGGCCATCCTGACATTGCAAATCACAAATACAACTAGTTACAAAAGTGACAAGCTAACCAACAAGCTTCAGCAAGAACAACTATAAATGCCCAGCATTTACTGTAACTTGACTTGCTATTTATAGGGTAATGCTCCCCATTCAGTATTATGGTGGTAAGTTTCCTATACCCAAGGGCCAAGGGGTGGTAGCCCTGAGGGGTAGGAGCTTACAACCATAGCACCCAAAATGGGAGCCTTACCATTTCCATAAAAACCTGTTAATACTAGTACAAATTAGTAAAATCCAGCTGTCAAGGGGCCTTATGGGTGTAATCTTCCCTCCCCAAACAGGGGCCCTATGACCATAATGGCCCCCAAGGTAGTGCTCAAAACAGAGCAGAATTCTGCCTCATAATTGCCCTCAAGAACAACAGCAAAACATGATCACGTTTTTACTACTAGATAATTGCCCAAGTGCATGCATGGGCAAGAAAAGGGTCAGAACTCAGCAGAACATTCTAACACATGGATAAGTCTCATACTTTCAAGCTCTCTGATACTGTACATGTTATGGCTAAGACATAGTTCCAAAAATAAGTTGGATGCTTGCCTTCGGGTTGCTACCCCAGAATCACTCCATGATAACCTTCTTTCCCCTGGAAGGGGCACTGTGACAATATCATTCAGTGATGGCCTGCCTTCCCCTGCAATCACAAATCACCAAAGTAAACAGTGGTAAGATTTCCAACAACTTCATAGAACCACAGAACCACCCTTTGCGAACAAGTTGAGAGTAATCATAATGGTTTCCAAAAGATAACCAAGCTACACTTAAGGTTGCTGTATTCCTTCTTCTTTTTCCACTTCTTCATCTGTAGTTGCTTTCCATTTTTTGCTGAGTTTTGATTATACTCTTCACAGTTCTCCTCTTCAATCCTCAAAGGAATGCAAAATACTTCCTGTCCCTCAATAAATTTTCATATAAGGTTTTCCCATAAGTATGAAATGAAGGCGAAACATGCAGGACCCATAGGTACTTGGATGTGGAACTCATAGGTAAAGATGCAATTGGAACTGACTACAAGGTACCAGTTGTCCCCAGATCAGCAAGACCTATAAAGCAATACCCTAGACTAAGAGGATGTAGAGGATGGTCTTTTGTCTTCTCATGTGTTGAGCATCCCCCATATTGCCAGTCCTAAAGTTTCCACAGACTAAAATTCATCATGTCTATGAATCTATTCTAAAATTAGTGTAAGGACATGTAGGAACACTGGTAGTATTTCTTCAAGTCCATCTGCAGACATTGGACAAGTGTTCCAGACTTTTGTGTGGATGGACCACTGCAATTGACCAGTCAGAAAAAATTGGGGAAATTGGGAAGGCACCCCAGTGTAATTAACCTGGAAGGCAAGCTGTGTAAAATCAAACTGAATCAATTGTTGTGCAAAATGTAACCCAACATGGAGTAATAACAGCTCGGAAGAGTCCATCATTGAGCCTTCATACTCTGTGTTTGTGTGGGATGGGTAACAGTCACCAATAATACTGAATACTATTTTTTATGTGTACAGTGTGCAGTTGGGATATTATCATACCTGTAAGAAGCTGTAAGCCTTTGATGTACCTCAGTGTTGTGCAAATGTCATGGAAATCAGGCCGCTCGACAGGGTTCCCATCCCAACATTTTTGGATAAGAGTGGACAAGTCAACTGGGGAATTTGGTGGCAGCGCTGGTCTTTTCCCATTTTGCACCCTATCTTCGAATGCCTTCACAGTAGGATTCATCAATTCTGTATAGGGAAAGGGAGTGGGCTTCCCAATCAGCACCGCAAGGCACAGAAGTCCAAAACTGTAGACATCTGTTTTCTTGGGGTGGAATATCTCAGGCTCCTTCTCACCAGGCTCCAGTGCATACACCTCAGGTGCCATAAACATGTTTGTGCCAATGTTTACTGTCTGCTGGTTGTATACAGCACTTTCCATTTTTGCTTTTGTGTTGCCAAAGTCACAGATTTTGGCAATCCAGAAGGGCTCTGGAGCTAGAATTGAACTTTCAGTACCAGGCTTATCACACTTCACAAGAATGTTACCTGGCTTCAGATCACGATGCACTAGGTCCATGCTGTGAAGGTAATTCATTCCTTCTGCTATCTGCAGCATGAGGTCGACTTGTCGGATTAGGGACATTTGGGACAGTTTTCTGTCCTCCAACATTTGGGCGAGTGACATATCCATACGTTCCATTACGTATAAGCACTTCATTTCCTCTTCAGCACAGAAAAGAAGACACATAATGTGAGGGTGGTGCAGACCTGCAACAGCTGCAATTTCTTGCTTGAAACCCTTCATACACCCATATCTAGGTGCCTTCATGGCATATGGCTCTCCAAGCCAACTTGTTTCATGTACTCTCCCATAGGAACCTTCACCTAGCAGAATACCTTTGTGTAGATCCTGCATAGGTACCAACACGACAAGAGGCCATTGACTCAACTTGTTGTTGTCGACTTCATGCAGCTGTTCATGGTATTTCATCTTTTTCATTGCTGGCAAAGCCTGGAACTTATCCTGGAACTCCAACTTGTTCAGCAATTGTGTTGCAAGACATTGCATACTTATATCTTTTCCAGTACAACGTTTCCCATCACAAGCATGGTTCCCCTTCAAGTCACTCAGGAGAACCTTGAGTTCCTCCTGATCCTGCCTGGCAGCTGTCAATAGAATGTTGTCATCTGCTTCAATCAGCTTCCTGTCACAATCTGCTGGTTGCAGATGCCAGTTGGGAAGAGTCCAGCGGTCTGGAAATGGCAACTTAAAGAAGACAATACACATTAAAAATGTGTACCACTGTAGGTCATACAGAATTTCACCAAAAGCTTCCTTCGAGTCTCCACCTTGCCGGAGAGCTGATTCGAACCATTTGTTATCGCAGACACAGTCCTTCAAAACTGTCTCGTGAGCTGTCTTTAGAACATGGACAAGTTCATGAGCTACTCGATGGAGATTTTGAGATTTTGAACTAGTAATTCCTTCAGCAGACAGCTTATGCTCCATTCTTTCCAGTATTTTCTGAGTCTCTAATAGCTTCTTGGAGAGAAGCATACATTGCTGCCTGTTGATGAGCAAAGAAGCTCCATTCTCCACTGAAGTAGGGGAGCATATTTCTCTTGTTTTCTTGCAGAGATCCAGTCCAAGAGAGAATCCATTCACATTGTGAGAATCTGAACTGGTAGTTGCTTCATCAGACAGCTTATGCTCCACTGTCTCCAGTATTTCCTGAGTCTGTAGTAGCTTCTTGGAGAGAGGCATATATTGCTGCCTGTTGATGAGCAAAGAAGTCCCATTCTCCACTGAAACAGCGGAGCCCATTTCTCTTGTTTTCTTGCAGAGATCTAGTGCAAGAGAGAGTCCAGTTGCCAATGATGGTCTCTGAAGCAAATATAACAGAGGCAGTACAGATTTGAGGCTGAGCAACTGGATCCACGTTCAAGTGCCTACTCTGCTTCTTTCAGCATCTGATAACCAGGTGAGACCAATATTCTAAATTGGCATCCCACCGCTAATCCATTAGTTGCTCCAGAGAAAAAATTAGATGATGGTATTCCTCCTCTCTAGATGGATCTCCTACATCAGTATCACATCCCTGGAATGCGGTTGGCTTTGGAATACACTGCCATGCCTTTGGGAGAGGTCTATCTTCTAAGTTTGGTTGAATTCGTCGGTGTTCAGTGATCTGAAGCACCAGCAATGCACCACATCAGATGCATATATACCTATCTTTCTGTCGCTTTGTCTTCTGCAAGACGCCTTTTCTACAGCAATTATCTAACCTTCCAACATCTTGGGAAGCCTCTAAGAGACTAGATGTAAAAGCGAAAGCAAAGACCATCTGGTAATACTACAACCTAATAAACCTACGAAAAACAAACAAGCTGACACTTACTAAGGGTGAGCTCAAACCACGAGACACAACGATCCGGAGAATGAGATTGCATATGAAACGGTTCGTCGGTAAACCAAAAAAAACTACTGTTGAAGCGGAGCAGAAGTACCTGAGGAAGGAGGTTTCACTGCAAAATTCAAGTCCGGGATTGGAGTCGTATGGCACCTTAGCCGAGGTTAGCAAGAACCAAGACGCAGAAGAGTTCCTCATGTACCGACACACCTTGTCCCTCATCCAAACTGCAATTGAAAAAAATAGTTTAAAACGGATGCAGCTCTCAGTTTTTTACCGATCACAGAAAAAACTATAGGAGGCCTTCGAGTCCTATATCTCGGACTAGGGACCGACGATCACGAGAGTGACCGCATCTACTACAGTAGCAATATCATGTGCAGCCACTTTGAAGGTCAAGCAAATAAGTCCAGAAAGAAATTTCGAAGAGAAGCTTAAAGGGGGAAAAAAATGCTTGGTACTGGAACTTATGCAGATCTTCGAATTCGTATTGCATCAGTGATGAACAAAGACGATCACCATCTCCGACACCATCTCCGACGCCAGCTCGTACGGTTCCGCAACAAAGGCAGACGCCGAAAACTGCGCAAGCAAAAGAGACTGCGGAGGCGAGCCACAGACAATCGGATCAAGGAGAAGGATTTCACTCTTGCCTTCCCACTATCTTTTACACAACTGTCTTATCCCTCACAAATCGACGGTTGCATGCTAAGTACTTCCATTCATCATTCGCCACGTCCAACTCTGCGAAAAGATCTTTCGTGGAGACTTGAGAGAAAGAGACAGAGAACGCGGCCGTAGACTTTTTTTTGCACTCCAGGGTTGAACGGGTATCATCTTTTTATACCACCCCGGTTCCGGGCATTTGGTTGATACTACGATAAACAGAATCGCAAATTCTTCCTATTGATGATATATTATATAATTAATATTCCCCAAATTTCCATAATACTCTATTACTGATTGGTGCACTTGGGAATTTAATTTGGGTTCTCCAAAATTCAGTTGTTCGTATTTGTTGTGAGTAGGATGTTTTGATTGGCTCATCAGAGCAAATTGTTTCTGGAACTTTGGCTGGGAGATAGGTAGTTCTC
>Ga0116231_10005356_pt1 | contig 25321 bp, 13 predicted proteins | sample S1TSphgellanicum_2_FD_89695 | JGI IMG/M metagenome (GOLD analysis project Ga0116231, IMG submission 89695) | Host-associated microbial communities from peat moss isolated from Minnesota, USA - S1T2_Fd - Sphagnum magellanicum MG | ecosystem: Host-associated > Plants > Peat moss > Unclassified... | reverse complement strand
TTTAATTTTTTTTTTTTTTTTAAAAAAAAAACATTTTATTTTTATAAAATTTTTTTTTTAAAAATTTTGATTTTCCCCCCCCCCCCCCTCCTCCTAACATATTTTATTGGTTTTGAATTTTCTTAACTTAGCAACTGTTGTTGAGAAATAAATGGAAAAAATAGTGCAAATTCGAAAAAAAAATTTAAACAACAAAAACATTTCCAAAAAATTGAAATAAAAAATTTCAAAAAAAAAAAAAAAGGTTACTCATAATCAATAAACGTTTTAAAGTAATTTTAATAATTCGAACATTAAATACCTAAATAATTTTAATATCGGAAATCATTATAAACCTTATTTAGTTTTTTTGAAATTTTAGAATAAGTATTAATGATGTAATTGAGTTTTTTTTTGTGATGAATTTTCACCATTTTGCAAACATAACAAAGCCATCAACATCAATAAAATATTATTTATTTATTTTTTACATTTTTATAAATTTAAAATGATATAATTCTACAATGGGTATTAAAACTTAGAACCAAAATATATAAATATTTTAACAAATTTGTATCGAGCCATAAATGGCTTATAGTTAAAATATGATTAAATTTTCTTATGGATTATCTTGAAGAAGATTACAACTTGAAAAAATTAAAAGATTAAAAAAATCATTGATGCATTATTATTATCACCATTTAAAAATTCATCATTTATTTTATTTTAACTAAAAAAATCAATTCATCTCTTAATATTTAAACATAAACCTTTATTAAACAAGCTTAATTTTTTGATGAACCATGTTTAAAATAAAAATAATAAATATAAAATATTAATAATTTTTCATCATAATAATAATACTTATAATTTTAAATCTTTAATCTTTTTTTTCACATGGATTTTTTTTCATACACCAAGAAAAAAATGGGAAAAAACTTAGGGATTATTTTTGGGGTGGCATCATGAATATTCATAATAATAAACTTGTCCATGATGCCTAAAACAAATTAGGGGAAAATTATATATGTGCAAAAATCTAATATATGAAAATTTTGTAAGTTAAAGGTCTACATGCATCATAGACTTTGCATGCATGAACATTTTGACCTAATTAGTAACCCATTCAAATATAAATGTGAAACTTTCCAAATTTTTATACATCCATTTCAAAAAATTGTGATGAGTGTGAAATGCATTCCATGAGTAGTGGATTTAAAAACATTCAAAATGAATGATTCAACTCATGTTCAAATGTTAATAATTCAAGAGATGTGAAAAAATTCATTAACCCATTCAAGTATAAATGTGAAACATTAAGTTGTTATGTGTGTTTCCATATATACTATTAAATGCAATATGCAACGTTTGAATAATGGTTTCAATAAGTTCAAAATGAATGATTTGACTCATGTAAAAATGTTGATATTTCAAGAAATGTGAAAAAAATTACTAAACCATTCAAGCATAATTACAAAATATTGAATTGCATGTGTTTTAGTATATTATAATAAGTGAAAACTATAATTTGTGAGTAATGGTTTTAATATATTAAAAGTGAATTGTTCAAGTTAGATAATTGATGAGATGTGAAAAAAATCATTAGTTTAATTTAATATAAATGTGGGGTTTTAAATTGTTACATGTGTTTTAATAGATTATGAGAAGTGTAAAATGCAACTTTTAAATAATGGTTTCAACATGTTAAAAATTGATAGTTCAACTCATGTACCATGTTGATAATTGATAAAATATCAATAAAATCATTAACCCCTTATAATGCATTGTGTAAATAAAGTTAAACATTACTGCAATTTCCTCATCAATAATTTGAAATTATTAAATAATTAAATAAGGTCTAAATGATACTCATAGGTGAACAACATAATGAATGTAACAACTATGAATAATCTTAATTATTAATTGGTGCAATAAACCACTTGCAAACTTAAGATGGCCAAATGTCATTGAAATGTATCAAATTGGACAATAGTTGCAATGTGTGGGGGTGGAAAAGGACAAGTTTCTTCTTGTGAACATTGAAGACAATCAACATGTGCAATTTTCTTAGTGTCCCTCCAATGGGCATGTGAATTGGCATTAAGCAATGGTTAACACGTTAATACGCTAATGCACTGGTATATATTCATTGAAACACTAATACATTGACACAATGATACACTAAACATTGATGTAGTTACATAATGATACACTAATTTACAATTGTAGACTTTAATTGAAGAAAAACAACCTAAAATATAATTACAGTACAATGGATTGATACAAAGTAGGATTATTATCAAGTGGTCCCTTTAATCATTTGATTCATAACTCTTTAAACCTTCAACTTCATAATCATAAAAATTATTTACATTACACATGATGCATGTTACCACCCAACATGAACACCAAAATGGAGTGTAATACAAGTCTTTAGTTCCAAAATGTTTTTCCATCTATCATATATCTCCCATTTGGGCTCCCTTCCAATTACCACTCACTATTTATTCATCTACCACCATTATTTGCTTGGGATACTTCCAATCCTTCAACCATTTGAAGACTACTTGACCTACATGATGAAGGCCTTATGGGTTTTACACACCTACATTCACATCTAACACAGTGCAATCAATACTGGTGGGAGGGTTTGCACTTTTAATAATCAACATTTGATACAATGGCAAATAACCATACCTTGTGTCCTTGACTTCAAGCTCCTATGCAAATTTCATGATGTTTTACTTTTGATATTTTGGAGGATTAGATGTTGCAGTCTAGGATTTGTTCAAGATATATACCCATAATCAATACAAGAATAAACACATTGGGTTTAATCATTACACATCTAATATTGATATGTATTACATTGTTTATTGATACATTGTTGTATTACAACCTAACACACTAAAAAAGTACACAAATAAATTTGTCATTCTAAATTACTAAATCATGTCTTGAATTTATTGTAGAATTAACATTGGTGTTGAAAACCAACCTAGGGTTTCTCAATCCTTTCATTCCTCGAGCATGCCTTATAGGCCAAGTATTGGCAAAAGTAGTGTGAGATAGCATATCCACATTCCCAACTCCCAAGCTATGTAAAAGTGGGGACATTCAAAATTGAGCTTCCAACCAATTCATCAAATGCAAGAACATGATGGACACCCTTAAACAACAACAAGGCTTTGCAAATTTGTTGAATCAAAATATCACGTACCAAATAATCATGTATCCCAAGCTTGGAATCAACATGAAAGGTGTGGACAGGCTCCAACACAAAGAGACTCCAATGTGCATCACCATGGTAAAGTACTACCACAATGTCATATGTAATCTCATCTCCATTGTATGATAGGTGAAACTTAGCCCATCACTTGATGGCCTCCACGTCTATAACTCCTATAACACCCCTATAGCTAAACATAATTTTTTCAAAGATGAGATGATGAAAGCACTTACCATAAATATTGCCTTCCGAATATTTAAAATGTTATTGAAATAGTGGTTGAAATTTTAGAAATCCATTATGGAATCCCTTAACCAAGTCTAGGGTGTCCAAAACCTAGTAAATTCTAAATCTTAGATGTTTAGCTCAAAATGTGATTATCCTCCAAAAAAGTATGTTGGGGTTACTTGCCCTAGTTTGTGAAAAACATTTAAAAACATAAATACCAACATAAGACTATCACTAATACACAAATACATATGGTTGAGGATGCACATGAAAACAAGGGTATTGAATGTGTTTAAAGGAAGAAAATATACTCAATGGATTGAATCAACTCAAGTGTATTTTGCATATTATAGGAAAAATTGAATTAGTAACAAAATAAGTCACTGACGACACATTAACTTGCATGATATGCTAACATATAGAATTTAACACAAACTAAATTGATATGATGAAGTTTGATATATATATATATATATATATATTTTGATATTGTACACTAATACATATGTAGTTTATAACAATTGAACCAATAATAGGAGAAAGTGAAAGATGAAAACTTGTAGGAAATTGCAAATGTTAATAGATCATTAACATCAAACTCCTTTGCCAAGTTACATGATTATAAATCACTAAAGGTTGTGTGATCATAGTTTTGCCCAAACTTGGTACCAAAACACACATGTTTTAAAACTAGTGGATTTCAACATGGTTAAACAACCATAATACCTTCATCCAAAGGCATTGGAGTCTAAATCCCAACCACTTTCTTAAATGCATTATGTCATTATTTCTTATCTTTGATATCCACTCTAAATCACATTTGTTTAATAACTCCAAGGATATTATTTTGCAACACCTTAACTTGTGGGAAGATGGATATAAGGTGATTTATAAAATCACAAACCATTCATAGTATTTTTTTAAACCATAGATGTAATGTATCAGACAACTCTATTTACATATGCACATTGAAAGAGACTCGCTAATAGCTAAAGGAACCCACTAGATGTCCAAGGCTTCATGATGATGCAAAAAATAATTTAAAACATTGTCCTTGCATTCCTCTCATCTATTACTACCTTGAGTTCGCTTTTAAAACACACCAAAAACTCAAATCAAACATTGCAACATCTTCCAAGGCATATGCTTGGGAAGTTGTTAACCAATTGTAAATCTCATTCTTATTGTCCTTTCTATTCCCACTCATAATATTGACAATTGCTAGTGTAGATGGTGGATATTTTGATTGGCAATGAACTACGCAAATAATATCAACCTCCCTTTGAAAGGCCTCCAAAACAAATTTTACCCATCTTGTATGCATGGGGGACAAAAAATCCCAACACATCAATACATTGACATAGTAAACATTGACACATTACAACATTAAAAATTAAAACAATGATAGCCCTTCCACTTGGCACCATTGATTCACTAAGCCCAACCTTCATCCCTCTTTGATGGATGGGTCTTGCAATCAAGCTCCATTTTTCAAACTTTGAAACAAGTCAAACATTCAAACATTAACACAATGAAACATTGACATGTGCTAAAAATTTGAAGCTTTGAAAGATTGAGACATCGACCCATTGTAGTATCAATAAAGGTGAGAGTTTTAATTATATGTGTGGGGTGAACGTTGCATCCATTTTTGCAAATTCTCCTCCTTCAAGCCACCAAAGTCATGTTTAAGGAGACTTCATCCCCTCCCACAATGAAAAAATAAATGGAACTTTAATAGTTACACAAGGATTGGTGGAAGGATTTTTGGAACTTGAAACCTAACCAACAATCTTTGAACAGTTTGTGTTTCTATAACTACAAACAAGCAAACATGATTAATAATAGGGGATGATATGCAATATATAATTTTTAGATGAAATAATACATGGTTTTAAACTTACAATCATGGCACCAAAGTAACTTTGGTATTTTCTTTAACTAGATGTGTTGATTGGATGAAAACATGTGCTAAATTGGGTTCCTATCCCAAGATTTTTTAAAAAAATCATTAGGCATTTTTCTTTTCCCCTTGAAGTATTATGTTGTGCAAAACTTTAATGTGCAATTAAGCCACCTCCATCTCCTACTTGGACAATTCAACTTCAAAAGTCTTCAATGTAGATATGAAACATAAGATATCGACATGTTTATTTTATCACATTGGGTTGCATCCCATTGATTTCAAGTTGTGTAGAACATTTTTGATAAAGCCACACCCGAATTCATAGGAAGTTTGGAACTATATACCCATAACATCCACATTATAAGATTACACGCAAATAAAATGAAAAAACCTTCACAACACATAAAACACATTGGAACATGTATGACATTTGATACATAATGTAACTTAGTAACACTAGAAGGAATCCTATCCTTTACAAGCAAAAAAAAAATCATTAGAAGTCTTCAATGACTCTATCAATGACTATACTCATACAATATAACTTTTGATCATATGTTGAAAAAAAAAAGTCATAAATGATTCACTTTTGTCACTAATGATGGATAATATTACATATGGCATTAACAAAATCATTAGTTCACAATTTTTTCATCCATAGGACATCCATGATAAAGGATAAAACAATGCATACTTCTAGTTGTCACTTAAATGACTTTAAAATGACTATTGTTTAAGATGACATGGACAATGATGACATGCCTATTCAATGTGGCTATGAAATAACTATATTTTAAACAACATGATAGTTGATGTATGACCGACGAATGACTACCATGCAATGACATGTTAACATGGTAGTTTCAAATGATTGTGAAATGTTTAAAATATGAAAAATCAACTACAAATTTAACTACAAATTGACTAATGTATGATGAGGTGGGTAATATTGACTACCTACCTACCTACCTACCTACCTACTTACCCACCCACCCACATTCTTACCTACTACCTGTCCACTCACCCATCCACCCACCTACCTACTACCTACAACCCCCTTACCTACCTCCTACTTACCATCCTACAACTTGCCTACTACCTACCTTGTAGTCTTATAATGATATGAAATAAACATGTGAAACCAAAAATTCACAAAAATTGAACACCTTTTAATATTGTGGTCCATTGGTAAGGATTTGGTTTATCATTGTGAAGGCAAGGGGTTTAATTTATAGTACTTGCAACCTATATGCATTCCTATAGGGCTAGGGTAGGTAGGTCAAATAGGTTAAGCTACCATCTACTTACTTGCTTTTTTTGACCTACCTACTTACCTATTAAAAATTTATTTTTATAATAATATTTTAAAATGATTTTAATCTAGAGGTATAAATTTAACCAAAAAAATGGTCCATTGTTTGCCAATCATATTCTAATCATTCATTACCATGACTCCTCAACAATATATATGACTTATCTTATACTTGATAATTGTTTTTTATGACCATAAAATTGAAGAGTGCCACATCAAACATTCCATGATTTATTTTCCTAAACAATTCATTTAACATGACTAAAGGTGCCTTAGTCATATAATGTTTAGTATGACTACAAATTAATCATAAATGGAATCATAAATAGAATAATCGCTTCATATTTAGATGCAAAAGTATTAATATAATATTACAATATATTAAACTTATCCTAAAAATCATCCCTAATCCCATACCCAATCCCACACCCTATTCGAATATCATCCCCTATTTTTCATTATCCTTAAATTTCCCAAATTAGGGGATGAAATTTTTTAAATGGGGGTGGGAAGCAAAATTAGGTGATGGAATTTTTTTTTGTTGATTTTTTAGCTTTGATTAATGAATTTTGGGATTATATACTTGACTCTTTAACTCCTTTCGGAATAGGATTTAGGCTTGAGGGATATTAGGGTATAGGGTTGTTATTTTAGGGTTTCATTTTATAAGAACATTTTAGTTTTTACACTAAACATTTGAACTTTTGCATTTTAGGGTTTGATCTTTTAGGGCTTCTTAAATGGAGGTCTACATGTGGGCTTCTAATCTATTTTCAATATTTCTCTTCTCCTCTTGAAAGCTTACATTTTTTGTTATTTCCCATTTGAACCATTTTTATTGGAGTTGAATTTAGGGTTCCATTTAATGTTATTTAGGGTTTTTTTAGCGTATCTTGTGAATTTTAATGTTAGGGTTTGGGTTTAAGGTTTTTAAAAATAAAAATTATAGGGTTTAGGCTAAAGTTTGATTCTAGTTTCTTGAGGTTATTTTTAGGGTTTAATTAAGGGTCTTTTGTTGGGCTATTTTTAGGTTTATTCTAAAGGTTTGTTTAAGGGTCTTTTATTAGGATTGATTTAGGGTTTCTTAGAGACTTTCTAAGCATCTTGTAGGCTTCATAAGCTTTAGGGTTTACTAATTTTGGAGGCTATTTTTTAGGGTTATTCTAAGGGTTTGTTTAGGGGTCTTTTTTAAAAATTGGTTTTAGGGTTTCTTGGAGAATTTTTAGGCATCTTGTAAGGTTCTTCATAAGCTTTAAGGTTCATTGTTCTTTGGGGTTGTTTTTAAGGTTATACTTAGGGTTTAGTTAGGGGTTTTTTGTGTGTTTGTTTTAAAGGTTTTTTGAATTATTTAAAAACATATTTTAGGGTTTTTTACAAGATTTAAGATTTGGCCTTTATTAAGGCTATTTTTAAGGTTATTTTAAAGGTTATTTTAGGGTTTATTTAACACTAATTTTAGGGTTTCTTGGAGATTTTTTAGACATCTTGTAAGGTTTTTCATAAATTTTAAGGTTTTACTTTGGGGGGGGGGTGGTATTTTTAAGGTTATTGTTAGGGGTTGATTAGGGATATCTTTTAGGGTTGTTTTTAAGGTTGGGGTTATTCCTTGCATGAAATGGCCTCCTCTGACATTGATGGTTTTAACTTTTGATCAAGTAACGATGAAGAGATGTTCCGAGCGAAACAAATGTGGGACTAGGGCATGTTTGTAACTATAATTGTAGCCGTAAACATTCATTACTTGTTCAACTCAAATGAATTCAAGTTGGGTGCAAGGTAATTGATTGATCACACCATTAGTGTTTGAAATGTGCTTGCCATTATGCAAACAACTCCAAGTTTGTTCAAAACTCTAACAAATTTTATTTTGCAAAAGTTTGAAAGTTAACTACTTTAGTTGTCCCCACCATCAAGTCCATGCTCAATCCACTAATGACGCTTACATTGTATGTGGGCAACCAACCAAATTGACCCCAAAATTACAATTGTTCCAATTTATCTTGTATATGAAACATGACAATGTTGTCATGTTTGATGCATTTATGTAAAACTAAAGCAAAAGTAATGTGTGCAATTATGTAATTTTTATTGCATATTACATTAATGAAGTTTTGGGCAATGAGATTCAATGGTTAAGATTGAAAAGCAAGTTCAATTTAGTTCATAAATTCCCAAGTTTCAAGGTTGCATTACGTTCGTATTGAAATCCAAAAACCCTAAAACAATGACGCACACAAAATTTGGTTCAAAGGATGCAAAAAGATGTATTGTATGAACAACATGGTTTTGCTAGACCATTGTAGTTTGTTCATTTATCTTAACACAAGGTACCCAAGGTCTTATCATGATGTGACCATTTTGCACCAATTAGGTTTGTACAAAAATTGGCAATAATTCTTCGTGCATTGGGACAATTATTTTGAGTACCTATTGGGTGGTCAAGGCTACATGGGTGAGGAAATGTTTGTGATGCGCCGACTTGGGAGGTGGGAACTTGCCCCAAGACATGATTTAGAGGCGGTGCATGCATATAACAAAATGCATGAGGGCTATAAACTGCGAGTAGAATGGGGCATTTGGAGGTTTCAAGCACAAATGGAAAAACTCATGAAAAGATTTGATTATACCAAACCAAAGTACAACCATTTGTTTAGAGTTGTTGTTATCCTCATTAATTTCCTACATAATCATCATTTAAATTTCATAATTGAAATCATTGGTAACCACATCACTGATCCATCTGATTATGTTTAGGATGGAGATCATTAGCTATAGGACACACCCCCAGACTCCTTGATGGACTCAATTGTGAGTCCAAAGGTGAAAACAACGGAAAGAGACAAAGTTGGGGTGTGTTCCCTGGCTCGCAACACTTCGGGGGTAGAAGGGCATGTTGGAGCTTCGGGATGGGACTAGGAAAAGTGATAAGCAAGTCAATTATTCACACAAACCTACACAAACCAAACAAGAAATTGGTTCGTGCATAGTTGGAGCACTTGTGGTGCACGGACGACCCACAAACAAACACGAATTCACAAGATTCACCACAGCCCGAACTTGGGGGAAGCCACCACCTTCCCTCTCATAGTATTCTCTGCGCCTGGCCATGGGGCCAGCACCCAAATGTCATTTTGTCCCGGGACTCCCAAGTTGGACTCTTGAAATTCTTGAAATTAGGACTCCCACGATTTTGGAGGCCCATAACTTCTTTTTCAAACCTTCGATCGAGATGAGAAATAAACCAAAATTGTAACCCTTGTCAAGATATTTCCAACGATATGTGGCACGCCACCTGCACGTAAATAAATCATGGCGATTCCCGACTTTTAGTGGTCGGGAGTCAAAGTGGCACTTTGACTCCCGACCCTTCTTTTGGCCATAACTTATGTTTTAAGTATCCAAATGGATTATGCGAGCCCATTTTATACATCTAAATTCTAACAACTTTCCAATGATACAACAAAATTTTCAATATAATGAATTTTGACCCCTACAATTGCCTTCTGAAAATTCAGGAGTCCATTAGGCTTCGAACTCCCAATGTGGCAATTCACTTGGGAGTGTGGGGGTTCATTCCTTCACACTCTCTTACACTTTCAAGAGTATGAAATGTGATTATCGGGCTTCACTCTTGGCCCGCACCTTTATAAGCCCTTGCCTTGGTCATGAGGCCAAGGCTAGGGTTGCGACATATAGGTCTAAGTCTAATAATTCCCTAACCTGAACTATGAATTCTTCATTCATTATCACTCCTAATTCTTTAGATACTTTGAAGTTAACTAATTTAATTTGCTTTTTTAAAAAAAAACCCAACTGCCATTTTGATTTTGATTAGGGCCCTTGTATCTTTGTTGCCAATCACCATCTCCTAAGCCATTGTAACAATGTTCAATGATTGTGATTGGAACACATCCACCTTTGTCATGTTTTTGTAAAATGACCTTGATGCACCCCCGACACCCATGCCACGTGACTAAGTGGATGCAACATCATTAAGACTATCACCCATTGTACGAGGAATAATAAAATATTTATGTGTTGAAAAGTCAATCACATTTTGCTACCACTTTAATATGTTTCAAATGGCATGACCATATGTAGCCTTCAATTGTGTTGAGACTTCTTCATTTTGTAATACCACTTTTTCATTTCCATCCTCATTAAAGTCTTGGTATTTAACTCTTTCAATGCGTTTCAAAATTGATTTTTTAAAATATCTTCTTGAAAGATAGTATATGGACGGTTTTCCTTATATTATGCACAGATGCATGGCCTTCCACACCAATGTTAATATCAATTGTGTGACATTTTTCTTCTACTTGGAATATTTGGCAAAATGACGATTGTAGCTTGTGGCCATCGTGCTCAAATGAGTCAATTCCACAAGCACTTGAAGTTGCTTCTCTCTTCTAGGAAGCTTAAAAAGTGAAAAAACTCAGGGTCATCAACTTCATTGATGTCAAGGATTGATTGCATCATTACATGGCATCATTGAGGCCAACAAAACTTAAACAAAAGCCTTAGACCTTAAGTAGACGGTTACATGGTCTAATTGAGGCCAATAGAACCTAAACAAAAGCTTTAATCATTAAGTAGATGGTTATAGGCCCTAGGGTGAGAGCCACATTAAGGTGTAACACTTTTGAGCACATTTGAAAGTCAATAATTGCCTAGATTGACACTATGAAGGTAGTGTGAAGGCATGATACCTTGAATCACACAAGTCATTTCACAAGTTATCATTAAAAAAAAATTATAAAAAAAATTGAACCGTAATTTACCTTATGGAGAACTTCAATTTGACAAATGAGCTTTTAAACTATTATTTTCATTAAATAAATGACTTAATAAGAAAAAACCATAATTGAAGGTACATAAAAAAATTTGATCATCAAAATCCTTCCAAAGAGTCCTCCTTAGTATCAATGTTATGACATCATATTACCAGTGAGTCCTTTACTCATTAAAAAAATTTATATGAAGGTGCATGGAGTTCATACTCATTGATTATGGGTTGTTATAAGTTTTTAAGTATTCTTTTGAAAATCCATTATGTTATGGTTATTCAAAAATATCCATGAAATTCATGCAATGTGATAATAATACATATAACATTGTAGTGTGCTTTCACCCCTTAATTGAAATCACTAGAACCTAAACAAAAGCCTCAAGTTAAAAGTAGATGGTTACATGGTGTAATTGAGGCTAGTAAAAACTTATGAACATGTAATTGGAAACATATTTGCATGAAATTAGGAAATGCATGAAATTATATATATATATATATATAATATATATGATCGATAAGTGGATAAACCTTGGTCCCAAAAAAAATAAAATCCACTTATAGGATTTATCATAAGTTGAGTAGACAAAATTATTTTCTTAAGTTGTAAGCAGATAATTGTCCTGTTAATGAGCACATAATGAATTCTCAATCTACAACTAACATGTATGATTCATTCCCCCCTACCCGCCCCAACACCCCCCCCCTCTTCCCAGCCAGCCCAAGACCTAGGACCTTTGTCTTTTATTTCAAAGCTTTGAGATTATTGTGTTTTAATCCTATGATGCATTATAAGCATGTTTTTTGTTTGGTCGCATGCAAGACGCTATTAAAGTAGCGAAGGATTGGTGACATTTCCATTGAAGAATTGTCTAATGCTAGTAGCCCAAGTTGTTGACCACTATGTTGTTGAGCTTGTTAACAACATGCTCCGGCTACATCTGAACAATGCCATCAAAGATGGTGGGCTAGTTTGTGACAAAAGTTGTTAATGCATTGACATGCACCACAACCTATATATTGTAATGTGAAAAGCCTTGGTAGTTGTTTGTTTAGGTTAAAGTTATCCTCATCGGCCTCCTTGAGGTCTTTAACATCCTTTCCTTACACCTTGATAATTTCATATATTAATTTTGATAATTTCATTTTTAATTTTGAAGACATTCCAAGGCAACATTGATCATCAAAATGACATGACATTGAGTTTTAGGTTGTACCTACTACACCAACCGCATGGGCTCGTCATCGATGAGCTCAGCCATGGCCTATGCCTCCCTAGGTAGCTCCAAATATTGCTTAGCAATGAGGGTATTGTCATACCCAAGCCTACTGATCAATGCATTCAATTTGGCGTGTTGCTCCTAAGCCCGCGCCTCTAGGAACACCTTTGGGTGGGCCAAATCATTGTGTTAAGACTCCAATAGGATCTTGACCTTGTGCCAACAAATTTTGGATGATGGAAAGGCTTGTATCTTCCCAAATCGAACAACCCAGTGAATGGCCTAAAACACATATAAAAAGGAAAATTGTTAAAGGGGTGCACACATAGGCCACTTTTCATGGTGTTTGAATTTCATTAACAACAATATATATTTTTTAATTTTAAAAAAAATTATCAAAATCATCAAAAGAAGAAGATGTCACATCCAACATGGTGTTCACATCTAGGATGATTGGCTTGATGTTGGACAAATTCGCCAAGTTGTCAACCACCTTCTTGAACTTGCTCAGGATCCAAGCACACAACTTGTGCTTGTTGAGTTGGTCAAAGGCAGCAATGATGTTAGCATCTAGGGGCTGCACAACCGATGTTGTGTTTTAGGTAGGAACATGATGAGCATGTTGGATAGGTGGATGGGGTCAAAGCCATCCAGCTCTTCATGGTCGTTGCTTGAAGGATGTGCCTTGGCGCATTGTCCATGATGAGTAGGATGTGTTGTTTTGCACGAGGCATCTAGTTGTTGAACTTCTCCTCCCAATCCACAAAGATGTATAAAAGTATAACCTCTCATTTAAAATTTTACCTCCCAAGGCATAGTACAATAAATATGTTTTCTTGATTTTCTTCAAGATTGAAATTGAAACAAAAATAAGTCAACTTGAACCTAGCTAGGATTGAAGCATATTGATGCAATCATCTAGGACTTGTTGTTGGTGTAGTATTCCACAAGCTCCGATGGCTAGAAGTTTTTGTTATAGCAATGAGGGCACTTGCTCTCCTAGATGATGATGGGCTTTAGCTTGTCCATCCCAATGCAATTGACAATGAGGCCCATGATGATGCATTCCTTGTTGACCTTTTCTCCTTATACAACCTCCACCAACAAGGTCTTGTTTGGTTGTGCACGGTAGAATAGGCCCGTCTTATCCATGTTGTAGATGTCATCTAGTAGAAATCCCTATAACATAAAAACCAAGGTTGTCCTTCATACTTTAGGCTTTTAAAACAACCTTCCAAGTTGTGATCAAGCGCATACAATTTGTGTTCAAGTTTTTTTTGGCAAGCACATAGAGTCATAAAGGAGAATTGTTAATTATGAAATGTGTACATGTCCGTCAACGAAGCTTGGGAGCTTTTCTTGGGCATGTGCAACGCCTTTAACATTGACTACACCAGCGCCTCCTTGTGCACCTTGAAACACTTGATGCCATGGCACTTCTTAAAGTTGGTTAGTCACCCGTTTGATTCGTTAAAATCCCCTTCAACTCCTAGCTTCTTAACTAGAACCTTGGCATGCATGGAGACTACAAGGTCACTTAGGGAAGCCTTCTGGTGGCACTTTTGCAAAAAAGAAAATTATGTCAAGAAGGCATATAATTATGTGCTTGATGCATAATAGGCGTGTGCATCATATAGGTTAGGGATTTAGCCTTGTTCATAGTCATACAAGCATTAACACTTTTGCACAAGCTTGTTAGAAAACAAAAAAGTTTATTTGGCAAAACCACTTGAAGAGCACTTCCTTAAGTTCATGCCACTCTGTTCCTTTTTGTTTTTTCTCGTGTAACATAACATCCTCTAAAACCAACCACTTCTCCTTTTCCTTGAGGATCTTGTTGACCTATGTGTTGTTGGGACCTAATTCGTAATGCTTTTGGGCAAACTCTATCAACCTCTTCTATGTGTAGTGCTTGGAGTTTGATTCCTTGAGCTTGCAAAGCTTGTGCTTTTGTGTTTTATTCAATGCAACTTGATTACCCTTTTGCTTTTCTCCATCTTCCATGGCTACTACAAGATCATTTTGATCAACCTAATCTAGGTTAACAATGAGCTTAAAATTGCTTGGTTATTAACGATGTATCCTTTCCTTCCCCCATTTGTTGATTTTGGATCAACGCTCTTTACATTGAATGTTTTTTTTCTAGTAAAAAAAAGAATCATCATGTGATGAACGAACAAAAGGCCAAATTTTCACCATCCACTTGCATGAAAAGTGGATACGTTTTATCTACTTATAATGTGCAATTTACTAGGGAAAATGTTCATCCCCAAGTTCTCTATCTACTTACATTGTTTTATCCCTTTAGAAAATGTGCACTTAACAAGCTTAAACTATATACATTAATTTAGGCTTTACAAAATCTAGTTACATTTGAAATTGAACCTTGACAAGAAAAGTTGTCTTTTGCAACTTGATTTATGATTATGTTGTTAGTCATGAAAAACATCCATGACTACATGACTATGTAGTTGAATAGGACACGTCATTTAAGACACTTAGTCGCTAATGTGGCTTAGTCACAATATAATATACAATTATGATTTTTGCGACTATAAAGTCATGAAGGGCATCAATGCTTGATGAGATCCATAAATTATGGTCATGGGATATATAATTCATTCAACATGAAATAAATATGTTTTCCACCCATGGCATGTAGACACACGGTATAAAGGCTAAAAACCCAACCTATATGTTAAGAATGTAGGCCCTAGCCTACCTTGGAATGTAGGCTAACTTAATTAGCAATTTAAGTTACTTAGGCTAGTTTTCTAAGTTGCAAATGTGAGGACTTGAACCCTTCACCTCCACATTGAGGGAAAAAATCTTTAACCCCCATTTAACCATTCCACCACATGATTTTTACATGACAAAAATTGTCACCATATTATTATGAACATATTTTTCTAACCTACTTTATAAATTAGGTACCTAAGTACTTGCCTAACAACTTAGAACCTATCTAGTAACCTAGTAGGTACCTAAATTGGTAGGTAATAGGTAAGTAATACCTAAAGATAATAGTAAGTAGGTAGGTAGGTAAGTAGGTGCCCATTAGTAGGTACATATGTAAAACCTATCTAGTAGGTAGGTAAGTAGGTACATACGTACATACCTAGTAATAAATATTAAGTAGGTAAATAGGTAGATACACCAAAACATGTCTTTTGCAACGGGTCCTATATATTCAATTATAGTTGTTTTTTATGTCACTTATGCCATTTTCTAATCGCTTATGCCATTGTAGTCGAATAGGATATGTTGTAAAAGACATTTTTTGCGTATATACACACATACATACATATGTACCACCTACTAGGTAGGTAGGTAGGTAGATAGGTAGGTAGGTAAGTACTTAGTAGTAGGTAATTAGGTAGGTATGTACACCTATATCTAGTATGTAGGTAGGTAGGTAGGAACATATATACTACATAGTAGGTAGGTAGATAATAGGTAGTACTAGCCCATAGGTACTAGATCCTTAATAGATAGCTAGTAAATAGCTAGTAGGTAACTAGCACCTAGTTAAACTACTAACATAGGTAGGTTATTAATGTATGTAGGTGAATCATGTAGTCACAATGTAGTTACAAAATAATCCTAATATAGTCATGTAATCATAATGCAATTACAATTTAGTCACAAATTTGAATAAAAGTATATGACTAAAGACATATGACTACATGACTGGATTAGGACATTAGTTGTAAACGTCCAAGTCATGAAAGACATGTTTTAGTGTTGTGAACTTCAATTTCCCATATTTCTAAAGTGTATTAAAGCTAAAAACATTGTAAATTCATTAGCATAAAATGTACTATTTTTCGCATTGGCATTAAACCCTTTGGTAGATAGAAGTATCATGTAGGCTATTTAATGCAACGTATTATTATATGATGCAATTGAAGTTTAAATTAATAAAAGGATGAATTAGTGAAGTTGGGTCACATCACCCCAATGCAATACTTATAGCTTCAAGGTTGGTTGCCTGGGGAAGCCACTCCTTGTATATTTTAGGAAACACCCACTTGATAAAAAGATATTTTTTAATTTGCTATGAATAATGGCATACTTTAAGTATATACTAAATATATTCTAAATATATTTTCATAATGCACCATATTTACATTTAAGTTATAAATTATTATTATTTTCAATAAGTTGCACCCTACATTTTTTTGCATGCCATTTGGAATAAAATGGAAGTGGCCTCCCCAAGGTTGGTTGTTACTGTATCAATTGTTACAAAATGTCAAAATGTATTGTATTTTTAAATTGGTTGTTAAATTTTGGTTTTTTCTGATCCTAATTCACAAGCCCCATCCTCTTTTCCAAGACATACCATAAAGCCTTGCATAAGATGTGCTTATCGTTTGATTGGTTTGCCATACCTTTCTCAAGTTCAATAACATCAATTGTAGCCTTGCAAACCATGTCTTACCATTCTTCATCCAATTTTAATTTCCTTTAAACATGGTTCAAAGCTTTGTCTACATTTGATAGAAATCCCTTCAAAAAATTCATCTTTTTTTTTTCCCCAACAAGGAATGTGAAAAGGGCCACAATCTATCCCACTTGTTGGTTGAAAAGGAGCCATGAAGGCTATAGGTGTTGATAGTAAAGGAAGAAGGGAATCACATCTTCTACAAATGTGATAAGTTTTTGTTGCACTACAACATGTGCATGTGGAGGAGGATGAAGAGGTGGGGGACGTGGAGGAGGAGGTGTAGATGGGAGGGGAGGTGGAGAAAGATGAGGAGGTGTAAATGTGAAAAGAGGAAGAGGAAGTGAAGATGTTAGGATAGTCCAAATCATTTTTCACTTAGGGACATGTGGAAAAATAGGCACCATAGGAATATGTTTCATACCCTTGGGTTTTTCATGAATTGAGGCACTAATACCTTCATCAATTCTAACACCTTGCACATTCCAAGAAAATTTGAATTACTATTTACCAACAAAAGATCTCATTGACTATACATTAATGTATTCCCTAATACACTAATACATAGAAATATATCATACATAAAATCTAATACCTACATAAATCTAATACATTGAATCATATGTATTCTTATACAATTGAAATGATAACAAGACAAAGTGGGCGACATTTAGCACCTTTGCAAATTTTGTGTGCTTCTAAGTGTATTTTCTTTGCACAATAGCCTTCACCTTATTGACCTCTAAATCTATCTTTTCTTTGCTTGATAATTGATGTATAAATACATATAGTTTGATGCATTGTTACATATAATTTGATATATATTATTCAATACATTAATACATAAAGCATGCATTGATATCCCATGATTTGAGGGATGAATGCAAGGTTGAATGGCTCATTCTTGTGACATTATTTTTGTTTTACTAGTACCCATGTTGTTTCAATGTGTTTTAACAAAACATATGACCTTAAATTTTCCAATTAGGACTTGTTTCTAGATTAATAACTTGATTATGAAAAAGAAATTCTAATTATTTTTTGACAAAATTACACCCATTTTTTTGCAATGGGCTTTTAAAATCCAAAAACATGGATGAGTCAACTAACTATAATTACAAAAAATTAAAAAATTCCATATAATGATCAATATGTTATGGAACATGAAATAATTAATGTTTATGTGTAATTCTTCCTTCAAAATTTGTAGCCAAATTCTAACTAGCAACTTTTGAATGGTCAAAATTAAATCATATATTCCTAGGTCCATATAGTTGTTTTTACACAATTTTCAATTTTCCTTTTTCACAAGTTCATATTCTTGGAATCTCTACTTGGGATCTTATTAATATGGGTTTTATTGGTTCATTACCTACCACAACATCCCCACTTAACCAATGGTTTCTAGTTTCATTGCCAGTTTAACATTGTATAATAGGTTTCATATGGATTTTGTCCAAGTGAGCCACTCATTAATGTATTCACCTCAATACATTGATACATATGTAATATAATATAGTTAAAACACTAATAGGACAAATTAATGAGGGAGTTTTCACACCTTGATAGTTTTTTTGTGCCTTTTAATGACTTTTTGTTTCATAGACTTCACCTTTGAGTTCCCCCCTTTTCACTCGATGCATGGTTCCTATATTAATAGGTACAATTTGATACATTTATACATAGAGTTTTATACATTAATGGATATAGTTGATGCATTTATACCTATAATTTAATGGATACATATGTAATTTGATATAATTCAAAATGTTATAAAAACAATTTGGGGACATCCACACTTTCTTTGCGCTTGATGATTCCTATACTTTCTTTATGGGGCTCTTGTGGTTTCAAGGTTTTTTTGATATTTTTTTCTTTCCAAATGTTTATTCATTAGAAGAAAAATAATCATTTTCATCAATCAATTTTTGCAATTGAAAAAATCATTTATAATTTAAAAAAATTTACAATTGAAAAATAGTTGCAAATGACATTTTTTAGTTGCAAAATTTGATTGTAAACAACGTTTTTTCTTTTAATGTTCAAATATAAAAATATTTCTTGTTGTAACCTACACTTTTTTTTTTCCTTGGCCAGACTTGAACATATGATAAGGTTTGAACACAAGTTTGTTAGTATTTTCATCAAAGACCTTGTTGTGACCTTGGATAATTTAGTGATGATTGAATTGGATTTTATTGGAAAAAGACATATGGTAGTAGTGGCATTCAAAAATGTTTCTATTAACATCAAGGAGTTTTTTTTTTCTATAATCATTGTGTTCTTATATTAATTTTGGGATTTTAATCCAACCTTGGTAGGTGACATTGATGGCCATCCCATTGATCTTGATGAAAAAAATTACTAGTTCATTGTTTGACATCTTTTAGAAACCTACAAAAATCAATAAAACTTGTCAATTCAATACTTTATCGTAGTGATACATCATGCAACAATGATACACTAATACACTATGTAACAAAATAAAATATTTTACATCCAAAAGTAAAGGTGATACATGGATCATACACATAAATTTGACAACATGATCATGGAAAAATTGCTAGTTCATTGTTTGACTTCTTTTACTTTTTGTACCACACTTGCTACTATTTGAAAAGGAGTTATAACTTCTCATATGGTATCTGAAAATGCCCATTACAAATAAAATGTGTAGATTGATAAGATGATACGTTAATACATAGATTGACACATAACCTAATACTCAACTATGGTATGGTATGCAAAGAATTTAAATAGGAAACTCACGAGTCAATCTTTTGAGTACAACAATTATAAAAACTATCAATTAAATCACAAATTCTCGTAAGTTCCTTAGCCTATAATGTTCCAAAAGATCCACTAGCTTTGGAGGAATGCTAAAAGGTATGGTTGGGCACAAACTTTAAAACAATCAATAAGACAAAATTATTTTTAATGCCCTATGCCTTATGCATGATCAAATAACATCAAGGTTTCTTCTAGATTCATTGTGTTACATGCATACACTATTACATTAATGTTATTCAAAGCAAACTTCCAATTAAACATTGTCATAATTTCCTTAAATCCTACCCCATAATTCAAAAACAATAAGAATGTAATTAACTATTATAATGGGGCTACCAAAAATGTTGTGCAACATACACATATATGCCTTAACAAGTCAAATGACACACATGGGTCCATACATCTTTCAAGTCAAATGATAAATGCATGTCCTAATCAAGTAAGTTTATGTACTTAATGGAAAACAATGCATAGTAGGCCACACAAGTTAATCCCACTGAAACTTCCTTGATGCATTGTTCTCCACATTGGTATGGTATGAAGATAAATTAAATGAAAAAACGCAGTGATTCTATGTTTTGAAGTTCAAGATATTACATAAAATTTGAATCTCACATGAAGCTTCAAAATTTAGATGAAGCGTTGTTGGTAGACTTGAATCCCCACTAGAAGACCTTCATGTTCAACTTTCATTACTTGGAACTTCACATATATGCATGTTCAATAAACATCCATGGGTGGATATCGTGTCCCTTGCATCAAACTATTTATGTAAAGACACGTTTATTTAGCAAGTTGATTAAGAATTAACTATCCATCAAGACTAAGAAATGAGTACAAACATAACATAAACTTACTTTCACCTTGTGACTAGATATAAATAAAATACAATAATGCAAATCTTAATGTGTTTCCTTAGGATCTTTTGAGAAGGTTAGTTATGTAGGTCATCATTTTGAACTACATTGTGCTTGTAATTGCAACTACATATAATGCACTGTAAAGACCTTTGGTTGTCAATCACCACCTTGAGCAAGTTAAAATTTCACATCTAAAATGTATGTTACAAAACATAACAATACAAGAATGAGACATAAACAAGGTGCTTGCAATGACATTTGGTGAATATCTCAAATTGAAATGAAATGCCAATTATAATGTAATAATCTTGAAAGACATTCCCCAAAACATTCTTAAATCAAAAGACCCATGCCATAAGGTTTTTTAAATCACAATGACACACACGCAATGTTGTTCTTTCAATTACAATAAAATGTCAATTTTAATGTCAAGTCCTAAAACAATTTTCTTTAAAACAATGTGTTCAACATTTTTTGCCCATGTATACATTAAATCTACAAAATTTGATATAATTTTTTTTAAATGATTAATTACCATTAGCCGAATTTAGACTAAAAAAATTCTACATCTCAAATTTATGAAATGAAAATAGGAAAAAAACAAGATCTTGTAAAAGGGTGCAAACAAGATACAATGACCCAACATGATTATTTTAAAAAAGGACTGCATGTTCATTTTCCCAAAGTTTTTTTTTTATATGAATGAATTTTGGAAAATTGTTTTTGCAATTTGCTATAATAAGTGCTTATAGTTGTCCCAATACATGAAATGTTTTTTTTGTTTATCACTTTTGAATAAATACGAGTTTTTGAAAATTTCCTAATTCTTTATAAATTTAGTGTTTTATTTATAAAAATGATAACAATTTCAAATCATAACCAAAAATTTAATTTTTATAGTTTTATGTTTTCTTATATAATAAAATAAAATATTTCTCAACATATCATGTACATTTATGTGTGGTAAAGAAAATTTGAAAATTTAATATTCTAGATCAATTTTGGAGTTTTTTTTTTTTTTTTTTAATTTTTTTAAAAAGTTTTAAAATTCCACATATTTTAAGGTATGAGTGTTTCATTAACGTGGTTCATATCTATTTCTCCTCTTATTTTTTTTCCTATCATATGTGTTTATTATATGAATTTTTTTTTAAGTCCTTTATGAAATTGATTCTTGTCTAACACCATAGGTGTGCATTTTCAAAAGTTTTAAATCAAAACTTAAACTTAAAATTTCATCAAATAGAATTTTTGTTTGAATTCCTTGACATTCATATGAATGAAAAAACAACAACTTGCCATGATTACCATGGCTTTAAATAGTAATACATAAATATTTATCCAATTTCAACTTTTTTTTTTGTGGTTTAATGCCTTTTTGTCACAAATGCCAATGCCATGGGGTTCATTCATTTGAATGTTCATCCATGATTTGTAATAAACTTGTATCTAACTTTTAATTTAATTTCAATTCACTCTTACTTAGTTTCCAATTTATTTTTAGTTCACTTTCGATAGACTTTTAGTTCATTTACCTTTAATTTGTTCAACATCAATTTTGGGTATGCTTTCTTATCATAACTTTGTTTTATTTATTATTTGCAATAAAATCTTGTTGGACTCTTATTTCCAATTGTCATGTTCGTATTTCATGATTTGGATTTGGAATTAAGCTTGCCTTTATTTTCATTTTGGTTAAAAAATCATATAGTTTTCGTTGTTTTCATGCCTATGACATTTTTAGGCTTGTTGGATTATAATTGCACCCAAAAAAAGGTTGAAATTTGTGGAAAAAAAATACAAAACAAACATTTGTTTTAAAATTTTGAAACTTGTGAAAAATAATTGCATAGGCAAAATTTTGTCTAAAAATATATAGATTTGCAAAAAAAAAAAGGACCCAACTTGTTGGTTGCTTGAAACTCACACACAACATGAATCTCCCCACAATGTATTTTTTTTAATATGTTGTTGAAACAAGTCACACATTACTTAAAGTTCATTACAAAGTGTCACCTTCTATTGCATTGTTGAAACAACACAAAGGGGATTAATGAGAAGGGGGTGATGCAATTATAGTGTTACACCTTTTAGAAGTCACATGGGGGCATGGGGTATGATGGAACTACAATATTACATGTCCTTGAAATCATTGGGGGAGAAAGAATAGGGGGTGAAGGTGCTCAACCAAAGGAGAGAGTGCAGGGGCATTATAACATTACATTGCATTGCCTCATTGAGACTTCTTGTTCATTTTTTGGTTTCATTGAAACACAACACAAAGATATTTAAGGTAGAGATGAAAATTGACAATTAAAGAGAGGTAAAGAAAGTAAGAGAGGTGGAGATAAAATCAAATCGTTAATGTCGCTAAACCTAAACCAATAGATCATGCTACCTTTTTTTGTTGGCAATTATATATGACCTCTTGTGTATCATCACCACTAAGTGGCTACAACACAAATTTAACAAAACAAACACCACATGCACTAATGTCATGATGTGATGCATTAGTGGAAATGGAAATGTCACAATATTGTTTGATGTAATTGATGCATTCCTCAATGTGACAATCTTAGCCCATGGACCATCAAAGTAAAAAAATCATATACAACCTTTCTCAACCTTTTAAATTTTTTTGAAGATCTTCGTGTAGGGCATTTCCTTTATTTTAAGCACTTGCCATCAAAACTTAGTAATCATTTTATGCTTGGGTTTCAAATTTGAACAAAATTGCCATAACATCCTAACACCATTACATAGGTTATACATACCTTTCAAAATTTGGAGCTAACCACTTATGATGTTGACTAAATTAAGCTTGTTTTTTTTTTCCATAAAATTATTAGGTTTTCAAGTTTTCTAAATTTTGATAAACACAACAACATGCCAATGGTGCATTTCCATGAAAAGTCATCTAGCCAATATTTCAACTTCATGTAATAAGGTTAAACAAAATGAATGGGTAATAGCAAACATTTGAGCAAGTGACATTGAAGGGGTAGTTGGCCTTTTTTCCACTATAGATGTTAATGTGTTTGTATGTTAACCATGTTAGATTTTTTCAATTTCAAAAACTTTGCCTCAAATGACATCAATCCAACATCCAAATTAAAATGTTTCTTTTATTTCAAAAACTTAAGGTTTCCAAATGATATAAACCTACTATTTGTTTAATTCACATGTTAAATGAAGATTCCCACATCCATTCCACTCACATGTGACAATTGATTTTGCCTTTCTTTGATTCCAAGACTCACTTTTAAATTTCAATTGACATCAATTCAACATTCTTTTAAATTAAATATTATGGAACTTGTATTCAAGTATTAGCCATTGCAACCAATGTTAGGTGCTTGGGAAAAAATTGGTGAGTCTAAAAATGTAAGCATGCCCATCACCAAACCATGAACCTACAACCAAATGTGCAAATAATGCACAAGTAAGAACGTTACTCGATGTGCATAATCTTGTCTACATTCAAGATATTGCATATGATAAAATATTTGGTTTTGAAAAATTGTGTTTTAAATTATTCCAACATCTAACCAAATGGATGACTTTTGTGTTTGGTCATTTTCACTTTCATTTGAACAAATATGACAAAAAATGTCAACCTTTATTGTTTAGTGGTAGAGGGTGAAATGAACACAAAAGTGTGTACAACTAACCATAAATGTGCAAAATTCAAAAGGGAAGTTTCCTTTTAATGTTTAATTATGGGTGTGTCTTTAATTTACCCAAACTTAACATGGTTTTTGGATTGACAATAAGAAACATAAAAAATGTAGGGTTAAAACGCACACAACCTATTTGTTGGAGGCTAATGTTAAGAGATTTCAGATAACCATGATGGTGAATGTGCCTTGCAAGCGACAAAATGCCCTGTTTGACCAACTAACAATGGACAAGGAAATTGTCCAACCAATAGTAAAAACTACACACAAGGCATCAAGGGTTAATTTAGTGATTACAATAAGTGGGAAAGGAAAATGGAAAAATGAATCACTATAGGGAGCATTGGATGTAATTGAAGGAGGGGGTGAAAGCACACTACGGTGATCCCCATCGGGACACTTTTCCATTCGCTATTAAAGGTATTTTTGTATGACTTCCACAAAATGTAGTCCATTTAATTTTGAGTTTAAATTTTGGTGTTTTGGTTTAAAAATTTTGATTTTTATAAAATTAATGTTATCTAATATTATTCTTAAAAAAATTCTAAATAATGTAAACAAAAGAAACCATGAGTATATTTATATATACATAGTATAACAAAGTTTCATTTGTCATTTCAAATTGCCCTAATTTAATTAATAATAAAAATATTAAAAAAGAAATCTAAAAATAAGCCCACTTCAAAATACTTGTCAAATTCCGTTTGCAAGTGGTTGTTTGTGAAAATGTCAAATTTACCACATACTTATGATTAGCATCGTAGAAAAAACCCATTTATGACATGAAAATTATCAATTTTTTCAAATGGTTCACAAATTTGGTTTAAATTATGTGAAATGACATGTGAAATAACTACTATAAATTTCATGAAAGTTAAAAATCATTT